>ERZ746981.12-NODE-12-length-226135-cov-35.107574_pt1 | contig 226135 bp, 181 predicted proteins | sample MGYA00374948_ERZ746981 | MGnify/ENA primary metagenome ERZ746981 (study PRJEB28757, sample SAMN06711160) | food metagenome | host: microorganism | place: China:Harbin | collected 2017-01-30 | study: EMG produced TPA metagenomics assembly of the Analysis of... | reverse complement strand
GAGGAAGTCATCCGTGACCGCGGCTATGACAGCAATACAATCAGGCACTCGCCTGCAGACCGGAATATCACCGCCTGCATTCCACCGAGGAAGAACGGGAAATCAAAACCGCCTTACGACTGGCATCTCTGTAAAAAGCGCCACCTGATTGAAAATATGTTCGTAAAGCTGAAAGACTGGCGGCGCGTCGCCACCAGATATAACCACTGTGCCCACACATTCATGTCCGCAATCCATATCGCCGCAAGCGTCATCTTCCGGCTCAGAGAATGAGTCCTGAGCCCAGGTCCTTCATGACCCATTCAGCAAGAAATTCTTGATTCTGCCTGTTCCGCCGCATCCCTGCCGGCAATGTATCCGAACGTCATCGCTGGTCCAAGATTGATCCCGCCTGACGGATAGTATCCTCCCATGACACTGGCCTGATCAGATCCCGCCACCCACAGGCCAGGCACTGGCTGGCCTTTGCGATCCAGGACACGGGCCTGCGCGTCAGCGCGGATACCCGCAAATGTGCCAAAGCTGCCGGGCACAATCCTGATGGCCAGATAAGGTCCTTTTTCTATTGGCATCACGCAGGGATTTGGTTTCTGAGAAGAATCGCCTCCGGACCGGTTGAACGGGGTGGAACCGCGGCCGAATTCAGGGTCCTGGCCCCGATCCGCAAAATGATTGTAGGAACGAATGGTTTTCTCAAGTCCTTCCGGAGATATACCACATTTCCCGGCCAGCTCCCGGATCGTTCTGCCTTCTGTAATGTAGCCGGAACGGATGTACGGACGCAGGGGGAATGGTGCAGGGCGTGAATACCCAAGCCCCCAGCGGCGCTGAAAGGCGCGCGTACAGATAAGCCACGATACCGGCTGTTCTCCCGGTTCCAGGCTGCGAAAGAGGTTCGTCACATAATCATAGTAGCCATCGGCTTCGTTCCCAAACCGGCGACCATTGGCTCTTACCGCAATGATCCCCGGCTTGGCCCGTTCGATGATGTGAGGATAATGACCCACCGTTCCATCTCTGAAGGGTACCAGGGACACAGGGCACCACGCGGCTGGTGAGGCTACCGCTGTATCAATATCGGCACCGGCAGCTTCTGCCAGTGAAAGACCGTCGCCGGATGTGCCGGGAGCGGCAACTGTCCAGTGTTCCTGACCGGTGGGTGTATTTGGAAACAGGGCTTTACGGCGTGCAACATCATGTGGAAAGCCACCTGTGGCCAGGACGACACCGACGCGCGTTCTGACTGTCAGTTCACCATTTTTCGATTTCAGGATAGCGCCTGTAACAGCTCCGTCCCTGGTAAGAAGTCTTTTCGCCGGGCTGGATGCCATGAAACGAACTCCGGCTTTGTCTGCCGAAAGCATCAGTCTTGCGACAAGAGCATTTCCGTTGACGAGATGAGTACCGCGACCATAGCGGAGCAGATCAGAAAAATGGCGGCCAAGGCGGCCGGTCACATGCAACAGCGCGCGAACGGAACGCTGTGCATTCAGAAAGGCACGCAGATCTGGTCCTGCCTGTATCCCCATACCATAAAGTGTTGTTTCCCGCATCGGACGCCGGAGCAACGGCCAGAGATTACCCAGCTTTCTTCCATCGACCGGTGCGGCAACAACAGACCGCGAACCCGTACCGGCACCAGGTATGTTGCCATGGATATCGCAGATCCAGGTGCCGGAGGAAAACCGGACATCCGGATCTTCCTCCAGAAAGTCAATCATTTCCGGACCGGCTTCCAGAAGAGCCTTTACCCGTTCTGCATCGAACTTTTCTCCGAGCTCATGCCGAAGATAGGTTTCAGGGGCATCGGTATTTTCATCGTTTCCGTCCAGACGGGCATATTTTGTACAGGGAACCCACATCCAGCCGCCGGACCAGGCTGTCGATCCGCCAAAGACAGGCTCCTTCTCAGCGACGATCACATTCAGGCCGCGACGTGCTGCCGAGAGTGCCGCACAGAGTCCTGCCGCCCCTGACCCGACAACCAGAAGATCACAGTTTTCAGTATGAGACATCGGAAACTCTTTTATGCAGATTGGCTGGATGGAATATGAACGGTCTTTCCCGTCCGTGCGGATTCCGCGACGGCGAGCGTGGCGCGCAGTGTGCTAAGTCCTTCCTGCGCATCGACGACGGGGACGGCTTCTCCGCGGCTGACGGCGCAGAGATTGCGCAGCTGGGCGATATAAGGACTTTCCTTTCTGTGTCCGGTTGTTTCCCGTGTCAGAGGCTCATACCAGTCCGGTTTGCCGCGATACGACCAGAAATCGAGTGACGGCAATGCAAGTGATCCCTCAGTTCCGCTGATAACCATCGTTGTGACGGGCGCGGCAGGCGCGGGATAGGAATCAATTTCACCAGCCTGGAGATCCCAGCTCCAGGGAGAGCTGGCACAATCACTGAGGGAAATGGTGACCAGGGCGTCGTTATCAAGCCGAAGAAGAATTGCCGCCGTATCCTCGACTTCAAAACCGCGTATCCGGTTGCTGGTCACGGCATGAACAGAGCTGATTTCCCCACAAAGATGCCGGATTACGTCGATTTCATGGATCAGGTTGATCAGGACCGGACCGCCTCCCGGCTCCCGCCTCCAGTTCGCCGTGAAATAATCATCAGGTTTGTGAAACAATGCCATGAGTGAAACCGAAACAAGCTGTCCAGGAGCGCCTCTGCTGATGATTTCATGCGCGGTGCGGATAATGGGATTGTGCCGCCTGTGATGACCGATGAGTACGGGCACTCCGGCTTTCTCCGAGGCTGTCACGATTTCAGTGGCATCCTCGATGGTGCTGGCAATCGGTTTTTCAACCAGAGGGACAATGCGCCCCTCAATCAGACGCAGGGCAAGAGCGCGATGCGTCTGATTGGGGGTCGCAACAATGGCCGCATCCGGCTTCTCATGAGCCAGAGCCGTATCCAGATCTGCAAACCAGGGCACGCCGGCAGCTTTGGCCCACTCCCGGCCCGCCGGGGCAGGTTCGACGATGCCCGACAACGTGCAGAACGTACACTCCTGCATTTCACGGAAATGCAGGCGGCCGATCGCACCGGCGCCAGCCAGCAGAATACGGGCCGGTGACTGCGCGCTCATCCTGCAGGCTCCTTATTCAGAAAAGATGCTGTTGCACTGAAAGCATCTTTCGCCCACCCGGCCGCGCCCCGGACAGCATGTCCCTCTCTGTTGGGAATTTCGACGCTGATGGGAATATCGGGAGGAAGTGCCTCCATGATTGCGTGCAGATCAATGCCACCCTGACCTGGCAGCAGGCGGCCCTGCCGCGCCGTATAGATCAGCTCTTCCTGTGTGGGTGGAATGCCTGCGGGCGCGTCGCATATCTGAAAACAGGCCAGTCGCTCCGGCGGGATGGCCCGCAGATCGGCAGGAGTTGTGGAGGAACGCGCGACATGGAGCGCATCAACGATTATTTTTCCATTGTCTGCACCGGATTTTTCAATGACAGAGAGAGCTGTTTTTGCATCCTTCACGCTTGTCCAGGGCATAAATTCAAGAGCCGGACAGATACCCATGGGACGACTGGCTTCGCATAAGGCATTGAAGGAAGCAGTCAGACGAGAAAGATCAGGATCATCGCCCGCGACGAGAAATGCTGAAACAGACAGTTCGGCACACAGATCGAGGAACGGCTCGACGGATCGGACCGTAAAACCTTCATTGATTCGGACAATTTCCATGTCTGCAAGGATAATGCCATCAGCAGCCGCGCGATGTTTCACGCTTTGCTTCAGGCTCTGATCCTGCAGAAGCTGCGGGATGTTGTCGCCCTCGGCGGCTGGCAGAGCGCGCAGACTGACACCGGTATAACCACACTCTTTCGCCACGGCAATCATGTCGCAGGGTGGCATGGGAGCGGTTGTCAGCCAGGAGAGAAAGATTTGTCTCGTCATTTCCGTTTGTTCTTTTTCTTACAGGAAAAAACTGGTCAGGCGGAGACATTCTCCGTGACCGGCTGACCGTGTTCAGTCTGTTCAGGACTGCGGATGATCGTCTGCGCAGCCGGGAATCTTCCTGCAAGATGGGCAGCAATCCGCCAGGCCATGACGAGAGCCGGTCCGAGCGTGGTGCCAGGGCCTGGATAAGTGCCCCGGAACAGTGACGTCAGATCGTTGCCGCAGGCATAAAGTCCTTCGACAGGCACACCATTTTTATCAGTGACCTGTCCGTTGATGTCTCCCGTGAGTCCGGCGCTTGTCGCCAGATCCGCTGGCCGGACCGCCATGGCGTAATAAGGACCTTCGCCAACAGGACGCATGCATGGATTGGGTTCATAGCGGGCATCACCGTTGAAACGATTGACCGTTGTGGAGCCACGGCCAAAATCTGTGTCTTCTCCTGATCGGGCCAGTGCATTGTAGCGGGCGACAGTCTGTTCCAGCGTTGAAGGGTTGGCGCCGATCTTTTCGGCCAGTGCTCCGATGGAGGATGCCTCAATGAGATAGCCTGAACGGATGAAACGCCGAACGCTGCGTGTTCCCGCCCAGACCATGCCAAGTCCATACTCGCGCAGAAAGGCCCGGTCGCAGATCAGCCAGGCTGTTTTGTGCTTGTTTTCAATCATGCCTGTACAGAAATCATGGTATGAATTCGCCTCATTTACGAAACGTTTTCCATCCTGACTGACAGCCAGGAGACCAGGTTTTGCACGATCAAGTATGATGTGAGGCCATACCAGCTCCGTACCGTTCCTGAGGCGTCTTGTGGAGCAGGGCATCCACAGGGCAGGACTGTCCACGCCGTCGGAGAACCCTGCTCCGACACGCAGACCAGCTTCAACACCGTCTCCGCTGTTGCTGGCCGGCGCCAGGGAAATCATATCGGGAAAAGGAAAAACCTTCCTGCGCAGAGACGTATTTGTCGCGATACCGCCAGTAGCCAGAACCACAGCTCTGTGCGCAGTGATCGTTCTCTCCCCTTCCGGTGTTGAAAAACGGGCACCGGTCACCTTTCCGTCCGTCACGATCAGATCGTCCAGTGACCAGTTATATAAAACCGGAACGTTGTTCCTGCGCAGACTCAGAAGCAGTCGTCCGACAAGAGCATTGCCCATGACCAGCCTGGTGCCGCGAGGCCAGGAGACTCTGTCTTTTGCCAGCTGCAGAAAGAGAGAGAGAGTCTGACGAAAATTCCTGATCGAAGAGAACGGTTTCAGAAGAGCGTCAAGCTCGTTTCGGCCGACCATCATCCCGCCCGGAGCCAGAAACTCGCGGCGAGGCGGACGGACACGGGAAAAATCCTTTCCCAGTTTTCGTCCATCGAACGGAAGAGGCGCCAGGGCCCGCCCACCCCAGGCCGCGCCCGGGCCATCACGATAATCAGGATGGGCCGATGCTGCGACAAACCTGACATCCGTATGATTATGCAATTCGGCAATCGCGGCTGGTGCGGCTTCAAGAAAGGCATCCCTGAGGGCGTCGCCGCCCCGTTCACCTACAACCGACTGGAGAAACCGTCTGGCATCATCGAGATTATCCTGAGGGCCCACTTCCCGGGAAAGATCAGTGCCCGGGGCCCAGACCGTGCCACCGGATGTTGCCGTAATTCCTCCGGCCATATCCGTCTTTTCGCAGAGAATAACATCCATATTCCGGCGTTTTGCGAAAAGAGCGGCACTCATTCCTCCCGCTCCGGCACCGATCACGAGGATGTCCGTTGCCATATCGGAGGACACAGGAGACGACGAATGAACAGAATGGAGCATTGTAAGACCTTTTTTGTTTTTGTTGGTGAGGCCACCTGATCCATAGTTTTCTGATATTTTAAGTGCTACGTAGCTATGTTTTTTATCCGTTATCGCGTGGGACGATCTGCATGTCCCCGAGTTCACGTGCAGCTTCGACGAGAAGCTGTCCAAGTTCGAGTGCCCGTGATTCCGGCAGCCGCAGCGTCGGGCCGGCAATGCTCAGCGTTCCAAGGGTTTCCTGAGTGCGGCCCGACCGGACAACGCAGGCGATGGCTGTCATCCACGGGGCGAATGTTGCCACGGTCAGGCTGAACCCTCTCTGACGCGTTGCCTTCAGAACAGAGAGAAGAGCTTTGCTGTTGCGCGGCGCATTCGGCCCGAATTCATCGGGAGACCCGTACCCCTGCTCCTCAGCGAGTCTGAGCGCGGCGGCATCCGGCATGGTCGCAAGCCAGGCCAGACCTGTTGCCGTCGATGACAGATGAGCCGCCTGACCCATGTCAGGGTCATATTTCAGGCCCGAACGACTGCCCTGCGCCCGGGCGATCCAAGAAAGACTGCCTCCATCCGGAACAGCGAGACGCACAAGTTCTCCGCTTTCTGCGGCCAGCCGGTCCAGGACAGGCTGAGCGAAATCGGTGATTCCGCAGGAAGCCAGAAATCTGAAAGCGACTGATACCGGCTTCATTGTCAGCCGATAGCGTCCACCGGAACCGCCTTCCTGCTGGATATAACCCAGAGCCTGCAGATCCGATGTCAGTCGATGGCTGGCGCTTAATGGAATCGAGAGCATGGTGCTGATGGATGAAATCGGAAGACCAGACCCGTGGTGTGACAGCAATTCGATGATCGCCAGGGTTCTTTCCATGATTCCCGACGGTACGGCGCTCACCTCATCTGTTTCCGCTACGGAGGGGCGGGATGCCGGTTTTCGGGAATGGCTCTTCGAATTCATCTTTTTTCTTCATGTGACAGGATAAATCATCTGCCCCCGTTGATAGTGGAAAACTTTTCCAATATCAATTCCAATATTGGAAAAGTTTTCCGATTCCGGTAAGGGCAGCTTTATCACTGCCGGTCAGGGCTGTGATCCGACAAAACGATCCAAAAACAAGAACGTCATATGAGGCGTCAGATGACCATCAGTGTTTTAAGAGAAATCCTCCCGTCAGGTACGGATGAAGGGTGCGCCGTCGCTCTTTCCCGGAAAACGTATTGCTCCGTATCCGGCAGAACAGTTCTGCCGGAAACATCCGCCTGATGAGAAGGGATTTCGCATGTCCTTCCGTATCTCATGGCGGCCTCTGCTGTCCGCTGCTCTCCTCTTCTGTGCGGCTGGCATAATACCCCGCGCCGAAGCAGCCCCCGTTTCCTCTGTCAGCCGGCATGCCGGACCGGCGGTATCTCCGTCTGTGCTTTCCAGGAAAAAGACGATACGGCATCGGCGCGTTGTCGCCGCATCCAGGTCTGTTGCTCCGGCGTCCGCCGCAGGGTCCGCTGCAACCTCTGAGCCGCTCCAGCTGGCGGCGTCATCAGGCAATGCAAAACCAGGGTCATTCTGGAATGAAATGCACGTACTGACTGAGGACAATGCCGCTTCCTCGTCTCAGCAACGGGAACGGGTCGGTGTCAATGCCTCAGCTCTTGGTTCCGCGTGGCCGGAAGTCCGCGTCGTGCCGGAACTTGACCGGTTGCTCGGTTCGCTTGGCGGATGGCGTCAGCGCCTCTCCGATTATGGTTTCGATTTCACTCTGACCTACATGGCCGAGGGCATGTCGAATGCTGTCGGAGGCCGGCGGCAGGGGTTCGATTATTCGCATCAGGTGGTCATGGGCACCGACTTCGATCTTGAAAAAATGTTCGGTCTGAAGGGACTTTCGTTCCACATGCTTGGCGTCCAGCGAGCAGGGCGCAGCGTGGCGACAGATTATCTTGAGAAAACAGGACTTATCCAGCCTCAGCAGGATTACGGGGCCGGTGGCAATGTTCTTTACAAGCTGGTCTACATGTATTTTGAAGAAAGCCTTCTGAACAAAAAGCTTGTAGTCGATGTCGGGCGTATGCCGGCCAATATCAAGTTTGGCACATCCTATTTCGGCTGTTACGCGCTTAACAGCATCATCTGTGCACACCCGACCGCAATATCCGTGTCATCCAAATGGCGCTCCTGGCCTTTTTCACAGTGGGGCGCCATGGCCCGTTTTAATCCAGGATATCATCTGTATGCGCAGGCCGGTGTTTTCGAGGCTTCGGCAACTGAAGGCGGCCAGGCCGGCTTTAATTTTTCTTTCGCCCCCCTTGGCTACGTCATTCCTGTTGAGCTCGGCTGGGAACCAGCTCTCGGAAAGGACAAACTGACCGGCCATTATAAAATAGGTGGTTATTTCGATACGTCCGATCATCCGGATCCATTTACCGCGGTCGACGGATCACCCATCCTGATTTCTCACAAACCGGCCCGGATCGAACATCAGCGTGGAGCGTGGTATGTGGGAGCGGATCAGATGGTGTGGCGCTTTGGTCCGGCGAAGGATCAGGGCCTGATTCTTTTCGGTCTCGCAGGCTGGAACGAGGGCTCTTCCCTTGCCGGTCAGACCCAGTATACGGCAGGCATCATCTCGCAGGGTATGTTTCCCTCCCGCATAACGGACGCTGTGTCACTTTTCTGGACATGGCAGTCCGTCAACCGGAAGATCACCCGCCTGCAGGAACTGGAGTATGATCTCGGATATCCGCTAAAAAACGGTGTTACCTTGCCGCAGTCGAATTTTCAGGTTCTTGAACTGACCTATACTGCATTTCTTACCCGCGGCCTGAAACTTCTTCCGGATCTTCAGTATATCGTTCATCCTGATGCGACCCGGTCCTATCCCAATGCTCTTGAGGCAGGCTTCCGTCTTCTGGCGCAGTTCTGAAGGAGCGTCAGGCTCCCCGTTGCTGATGCTGCAGGGCATTACCGAGCGCGGCTGCCGCTTCCGTTACTGCGGGCACAATAGTACGTCGCAGCACGCGGAGCGGCGTACGAGTGGCCTGGGTGCTGATATTCAGCGCAGCCACGACACTTCCGTCATGTCCGGACACAGGTGCCGCAACGGACCGGAGGCCCGGTTCCAGTTCCTGATCCTGGAGGCAATAGCCATCAGCCCGGATTTCATCCAGCAACGTATTAAGCGTTTTGTGGTCAGTTGTTGTCCTGAAGGTCCGGGCATCAAGCTTTTCCGGAATATGACGACGACGTTCAGCCTCAGGCAGGGCAGCAAGCAGCACACGCCCCATGGACGTACACCATGCAGGAAGTTTTGCACCGACCCTCAGATCCACAGCAAGAATGCGACGGATTTCAGAACGCGCGATGTAGAGAATGTCCATTCCATCCAGAATCGCCAGTGAAGCGCTTTCACCCAGAGTATGGCTGAGCTTGTCGAGAATTGGCTGGGCAAGCCGGGGAAGCGGCATATCTGCCACGCGGGCTGAAAGATCAAGAACGCGGGGCGTGGGCTGAAACAGCCGGCCGTTCTGCACGACATATCCGGTGGCCACCAGGGTGAGGAGCGCCCGGCGCGCGGCAGCGCGTGGAAGGTCCGTCTCACGGGCGACATCTGAAAGAGAAAGCCCCTCGGGAGCAGCGGCGCAGGCCCGCAGGACATCAAGACCCCGCGCAAGGGCCGTCACGAAATCCCGGCTTTCGGTCACGTCGTCCGCAGAGGTGCTGGGGTCCCTTTTCATATCATTGTTTCTGCCCGAGAAGCCCGGCTGTCGCAAGCAAACCGGACTATATCATTTTGTGTCTCGTTCATCCCTGAATGCGCGAATAGTCGTGCCCTCCCGCGCACGGAACCAGCGCGAGAAATAGGCCGGATCGCTGAAACCCAGTCGATCGGCGATATCGGCAGCGCTCATGCCGGAAAAAAGCAGGAGCCGACGGGACTCGGCTGCAATCCGGCTCTGAATTATCTCATGGGGTGATGGCTGCCCCATGCGCTTGCAGGCGCGTCGCAGCGTACGTTCCGTCGTGCGCAACACATCCAGATAGGCGCTGACCGGAGCATGAGACGCGAAATCCCGTTCGACAAGGGCATGGAACCGTTTGACGAGTTCGGCATCACGGCGCGAGGGAACAGGTGCGTTTGCCGAACGCAGAAGGCGGAAGGTCGTTGCCAGAATAAGTTGCGCGAGCGCATCCGTGACGGTTCCGGTTGCCTGATCGGGCATGGCAGGCTGATAGCGTGCAAAGGTAATCAGACGGTCGAATTCGGAAAGATCCGTACCTCCTGTCAATGATGACGCAAGCAGGGGCGTGGCTTCCGGACAGTGTGTTCTGAATGTGAAGATGTGGCCATGACCCAGCGTCACCACATACCCGCGTGTCCGTGGATGATAGGCAAGGGAATGCACGTGACGGGCCGGAATCCAGACGAAACCAGGTGCAGTGATTTCGTGGCTTACACCGTCCAGCTCAACAGTGCAGCCCCCGGTGGAGAGAAGGAAGAGCTGAAACATGAAGGCATGGCTGTGCCGGCGGACACGCCAGTTCACAGGACGGGAGCGAATCTCCAGCGATTCGATGTCCAGAAATTTCTGAAGGCCTTCATGGCCGATGCTGTCATGTATCTGAAACGGATCCTGATCATCTCTAAAAGAATAAGGTGTTTTTCTGTTTTCCATGGAAGAGATCGCATTGCCGTGAGGTGTCCGGAAAGTGCAACTTTGTACACGTTTATACATCGACGCCAGTCTGTCTAATCATGCAGTCTCTCCCTGTCAGTCACGATCCTTTATCGGATCTGAAAGCCGATGAGACCGCCGGTCACAATGTCATGCATGCTTCCCTTCGCATCCATCCCGGTCAGATGCATGGCGGTGAAGACGGTCCGGAGCAAAAAGGAAAAAACAATGGATGTGCTCCAGTATTCCCCACAGGCTCTCTCCGAGCCACCTTCATTCGCCCCCGGATATGTCAGCACAGTCGCCCGTTCACCCCGCAAGCCACTCGTGCGGATTCCGCAGACCCTGACAGAGGTGACCGGCCCGGCAGATTTTGGCGAGCGCCTCCTCCGTGCACCGGTCCATGACATGACCCGGGAAGGAAAAGGCGAGCCGCTTGGCGAACGTATCATTGTCGCCGGTCGTGTGCTTGATGATCGCGGTCATCCCGTTCCCAACACGGTGGTTGAAGTCTGGCAGTGCAATTCTGCCGGTCGCTATGTCCACAAGAAAGATCAGCATGATGCGCCGCTTGATCCCAATTTTACCGGGCAGGGTCGCGTGGTGACAGACGAAGAAGGCCGCTATCGCTTCGTCACCATCAAACCGGGCGCCTATCCATGGCGTAATCACTATAATGCATGGCGCCCGGCTCATATTCACTTCTCTCTTTTCGGCCCATGTTTTGCCACGCGTCTGATTACGCAGATGTATTTTCCCGGTGATCCGCTGATTGATATTGATCCCATTGCCTGCGCCGTGCCGTCGGAAGCGCGTAACCGCATGGTATCCCGGTTTGATATCGACACGACCGAAAACGAATGGGCACTCGGCTATGTCTTTGACATCGTCCTGCGGGGCCGGAATGCGACGCCGATGGAGAATCCACAATGAGCGACACCCTTGTTTCTGAAGTGCGGCCTTTGACGCCCTGGCAGACGGTCGGCCCTTTCTTCCATTACGCACTTCCCTGGGAGGGTGGAGAAAACCTTCTGCGCGAAGGCGTGCAGGGGGAGCGGATCATCATCAGGGGCCGGGTTCTGGACGCGATGGATCAGCCCGTCAGCGACGCCATGGTTGAGATCTGGCAGGCCAGCAGCAGCGGACGTTACGATCATCCGGAAGACAACCGCACAGAAGTGCCCGCCGATCCGGCTTTCATCGGATTTGGCCGGTGCCCGACAAACGAAGACGGCGTCTTCACATTTCATACCGTCCGTCCCGGACCGGTACCAGGACCGGGGAATACGGAACAGGCGCCGCATATCGCGATCGGTCTGTTCGGCCGCGGACTTCTCAGACGTCTCGTGACCCGTCTCTACTTCCCGGAATCCGAAGCCAACGCACACGACCCGATCCTGGATCTCGTGGGACCGGAACGCGCGGATACGCTGATTGCGAAACGGGATGAAGAGAACAGCGGCGTACCGACCTACTGGTTTAATATCCATATTCAGGGCGAGAACGAAACCGTGTTCTTCGATGTCTGACGCCCGCTTCGAGACCGCCGGAGCCGGGAGTGACATTCTGCTGGACGGCATGTTCACGACGCAGGCCGTTTCCGCCGCACTTGATGATCAGGCGCGACTGCGGACCATGATGGCGTTCGAAGTCGCTCTGGCGGAAGCAGAAGCAGCACTCGATATCATTCCTGTCCAGGCCGCCCGGCACATTGCCTTCTGTGCCCGGCCGGAACGGATGGATGTGCCAGCTCTTGCGGCCGCGGCCGCCCGGGCAGGGAATATTGCCATCCCGTTTGTGGCCGCTTTTACCGCCATGGTCGCCAGAGAGAACTCTGAAGCCGCGCGCTATGTCCATTGGGGCGCGACAAGCCAGGACGTGATCGATACGGCCACGATCCTGCAACTGCAGGAGGCTGTCATGGCCATCAGAGCCGACCTGCTGCGTCTCGAACAGACCCTGGCAGGGATCACGAAGGATCACATCGGAACCGTGCTGCCGGGCAGAACCTGGCTCCAGCATGCGGTGCCCACTACATTCGGCCTGAAGGCCGCGGGCTGGCTCACCGCTGTCACGCGGGCGCGCTGGCACCTGGAAGCAGCCGTGGCGCAGGCCTCCTGCGTGCAGTTCGGTGGCGCTGCCGGCACGCTCGCATCCCTTGACGGGCGGGGCATCGAGGTCGCTGCTGAACTGGCCCGGCGTCTGAAGCTGGGTGTACCGCCGTTGCCATGGCATACGCTGCGCAGTGATCTGACCGCGTGCGGCAGTGCCCTGGGCATACTCTGCGGTGCACTTGGCAAGCTGGCCCGTGATCTCTCCCTGATGATGCAGACGGAAATCGCTGAAACACTGCCTCCCGGAGGCAAGGGGCAGGGCGGCTCGTCAACCATGCCCCACAAGCGCAATCCTGTTGGCTGCGCAATAGCACTCTCGGTGGCGACGCAGGCTCCCGGCCTGGTAGCCACGCTGCTCTCCGCCATGGTGCAGGAACATGAGCGCGGCCTCGGTGGCTGGCACGCGGAATGGCAGACCCTGCCGGCGCTGCTGCGTCTGACCGGCGCCTCTGCGGCACAGATGGCGGACACGGTCGAAGCGATGGAGATATGTCCCGATGCCATGCGGGATGACCTGGGAAAGACCCGCGGACTGATGATGGCGGAAGCCGTCAGTATGGAGCTTGCGAACCGGCTGGGACGGGAAGCTGCTCATCACCTGCTCCAGGAACTGACCCGAACCGCCGTAAAGCGTAACGTAACGCTCGATACGGTGCTTTGGGAAGATGACCGGGTCACGGCCATCCTGTCGCCGGACGACATCAGTCGTCTCATGGATCCGGCGGGTTATCTCGGAAACGCCCGTGCCTTCTGCATCCGTGCCCTGGAAGCATGGCGTAATGGAGGAAATGAGGAATGTTCGTAAAGCTTCCTGATCTGAACGTAAATGTCCGGATCGATGGTCCCCCCGGTGCACCAGCGCTGCTGCTCCTTCATTCATTGGGCACATCCTCGGATATCTGGGACGGCCTGATCGGCGGCCTTTCCCGCCGCTATCGTGTGATCCGTCCGGATATGCGCGGGCATGGTCTGACCGGTGTGTCACCGGGGCCGTATACGATTGAGGGTCTGGCGGGAGACGCATTTGCGCTCATGGATGCCCTCTCGATCGAACATGCACATGTCGCCGGCGTTTCCATCGGCGGGCTGATCGCTCAGAGCATGGCGCTGAGTGGTCCGGAACGCGTCCTGTCTCTGACACTCATCGATACAGCCGCGGTTTTCCCCACCAGTTCATCCTGGAATGAAAGAGCGGCAACAGTCCGGTCCGGCGGTCTTCATGACATGGGCGACGCTGTCATGAGCCGGTGGGTCACGCCAGCCTGCATGGACACGCCGGCCGCACTCGGTCTGCGACAGATCTTTCTGCGCACCGACCCGGAGGGATATGCAGCAGCCTGTGAAGCGCTGGCCCAGTGCGATCTCTCCAAAGACATCGGAAATATCAGGCAACCAACTTTGGTGCTGGTAGGCGAGGATGATCCTTCTACACCTGTTTCCGTCGCCCGGGATCTCGCCGGAACCATCCCGTCAGCCCGGATGACGATTATACCACAGGCATCCCATATCCCGACAGTCGAACAGCCGGAAGCGATCGCCGAAGCCCTTCTGACATTCCTCGCCGGAGAGCCAGAGGACAGTCATCCCCCAGATCTTTACAGCCGGGGAATGGACGTACGCCGCGCTGTCCTGGGAGCGGAACATGTCGCGCGCTCAACAGAACGCATGACGGACTTCGACCAGTATTTCCAGACCTTCATAACACGTACCGCCTGGGGGCAGGTGTGGTCGCGCCCAAACTTCGACCGAAGAACACGTTCAGTCATAACCCTGGCTCTGCTCGCAGCACTGGGCTGTGAGGAAGAATTCGCCCTGCATGTCCGGGCGTCCCGCAATACGGGATGTTCTTCGGAGGATATTGCCGAACTGCTGCTTCATGTCGCCGTCTATGCCGGGATACCGCGAGCAAACAGCGCCATACGGTGTGCGAAAGAAATTCTTTCTGAGAATGACAGCAAAAAATGATTGAGGAAGAAGAAACCTTCTTATCTGCCACGCTGATCGAATATGCGGTTCCTGTTGCGATAAATAACATGGCGATAGGTAAAACATAAGGAAAGTACAGATGAAAAATACAAATAAGGTATAGATATGCTCTGGAAAATTGATGGCAATACAAAAATTTATCCCATTGTTGGCGATCCTGTCTCTCAGGTGAAATCACCACAGGGTATGTCAGAAGGATTTCGTGAGCGCGGTGTCAATGCGCTTTGCATCCCGGCCCATGTCTGCCCGAACGATTTTCCACTGTTCGGGCAGATGCTTCTGTCGATGCAGAATATTCCGGGCTTTATCGCAACCATTCCTCATAAATTCGCCACACATGATCTCTGCCGGGTGCTGAGTCCTCGCGCAGACATACTGGGTGTGGCCAACGTCGCCCGCCGTCTGCCTGACGGAGGCTGGTATGGCGACATGCTTGACGGAGAAGCCTTTCTCCAGGCGTTGCGAAATGCCGGTGCAAAGCCGGAAGGTGCATCAGCTCTTCTGACAGGAGCTGGCGGGGCGGGCAGCGCTATTGCTTACGCGCTTCTGAACGCTGGTGTCACGGAACTTGGCATTTATGATCCTGACCGAGAGCGCCTCGAAAATCTCATTCGGCGCCTGGAACATGGCGGCATGACGGCGCAGGCCCGAGTCCGGGCGGTTTCCTCACCCGATGCACATGGATTTTCCCTGGTGTGCAATGCAAGTCCCGCCGGAATGAAGCCCGATGACCCGCTTCCCGTGCCCAGGGAGAGTCTGCAGGCGGATATGGTTGTCGGTGACGTGATCACCGAGCCGGTCGTAACGCCGCTGATTGCCGCAGCCCTCGAAAAAGGCTGCCATACGGCAACGGGCATCGACATGTTTCATTTTGTCAGAGATTTTATGCTGGATTTTTTCGTCGAAAGTCTTCCGGGACAGGAGGCTGCATAATCCTCCGGTTATCGCGCTCATATAGTAACGGAAGTCAGACTGCCAAATCTGCTGATACGGCTGGCACCATGCAGCGAAACCACGACCGGCATGGTCCTCGCCGCATTCAGGCCGGATCTTACGTCAGGATCTGTCAGCGCGCTGCCCGATCCATCCATGCGCGCGCCACAACCTGCACGGCTTTCGGAGCACCAGCCTCCATCGAGCGGAAATTGTCCACAAAACGTGCCACCAGCCCGCGTGCGGTTCGCGCATAAGCAGCTTTATCTTCCCAGGCATTTTCCGGATCAGGAAGATCATCCGGAACACCAGGCACACTGACCGGAATCATGAGACCAAAATGAGGTTCGACACGGAATGAGGCGTGGTCCAGATCGCCATTGAGCACAGCGTCCACCAGCGCCCGTGTATGCGCCAGCCTGATCCGTGTTCCGGTCCCGTAAATGCCTCCGGTCCAGCCTGTGTTTAAAAGCCAGCAGGTTACATTCTGCTCTGACAGGAATGTCTCAAGCTGTCGGGCATAGGTCTGGGGCGTCCTTGGAAGAAAGGGGGCGCCAAAACAGGCACTGAATGTCGCCTGTGGTTCCTTGCCCAGGCCTTTTTCTGTTCCGGAAATCCGGGCGGTGTAACCCGACATGAACTGATAAGCCGCTTCCGCCGGATTCAGCCGTGAAATAGGCGGAAGCACGCCGAAAGCATCTGCCGTCAGCATAATGACGTGACGTGGTTTTCCGGCTCTGCCGCTGAGACGGGCATTGGGCACATAGTCAATCGGATAGCATGACCGTGTATTTTCCGTGAGAGACCCGTCATCAAACCGAGGCACGCGGTCTTCATTCAGGATGACATTTTCAAGGACGGACCCAAAACGGTTGGAAGCCGCCCATATTTCCGGTTCGGCTTCCCTGCTCAGATTGATGACTTTTGCGTAACAGCCACCCTCGAAATTGAAGACACCGTCCTGTCCCCAGCCGTGCTCATCATCACCGATAAGCTGTCTGCGAGAATTGGCCGAAAGTGTTGTCTTGCCAGTACCCGACAGACCAAAAAATAACGCAACATCCTCATTCTCACCCACATTGGCAGAACAGTGCATCGGGAGAACGTTCTGAGAAGGCAGCAGCCAGTTCATGATTGTGAAGATGGCTTTTTTGATTTCTCCGGCGTATTCGGTGCCGGCGATGACGATCAGCCTTTGCCCGAAGGACAGAAGAACGCCGGTTTCAGACCGCGTTCCATGTACGGCCGGTTCCATCCGGAATTCCGGAGCGTGCAGAATGACATAATCCGGTTCGAACCGCTCAAGTTCGTCTTTGCCGGGGCGGATAAACATATTGCGGGCAAAAAGGGCGTTCCACGCATGAGTGGTCACAACCCGTACGCGGATACGATGAGCAGGATCAGCACCGGTATAGAGATCCTGAACAAAAAGATCCTGTTTCGCGAGCCACGCCCTGACATCCTGACCTGCCTGTCTGAATTTTTCCGGCTCAAGAGAAGCGTTGGTGTCTCCCCACCAGACATCCGCTTCACTATCTGGTTCCCTTACAATGAATTTATCCCGTACGGACCTGCCTGTATGTTCGCCTGTAAGAGCGACAACAGCGCCACTGTCGGAAAGTTTTGCTTCATTACGCCGAATTGCATGCTCCACAAGCGCAGCACAGCTCAGATTTGCCCACACGGAGCTCTCTGCTTCGACACCTGTTCCACTGAGTTCTCTGAAAAACTGTTCTGACCCTGCTTTCTTCATACCGGCTTCCCCGATTATGTTTTTATTTTATTTTCAGGCAATATAACATTACCAGCGATAATCAGGAAAAAGATTTTTGTTTCCTGACATAAGCGCAGTCTGATAACGAATTGCACGCAATTTTTCTGTCAGATCTTCTTTTATGTAAGCAGCCTGGAAACTTCTTCTGTCTCGCCAGCGAGACGTTGCGCTGTCAGCCTGACCTGAGTATTTGCAGCTCCATAACCGGCATAACTTCCGGTGCGCTGTACTATCTCGAAGAAAAACATCTTGTCGATAGCTCTTGAAAATATCTGATAAAATTCTCCACCTGTCTCGTCACAGTCATAAAGAATATTCCTCTCCGAAAGAGAAGTTATCAGCTCATCACTCAGATCAAAGCGGGCCTGCAGATCGTCATAATAGTTTTTCCCTATCCGAAGAACCGGAAAACCTCTTTCCCTGAGATCATCTGCAAAAGAGAAAATATCATCTGTTTCCAGCGCAAGGTGCTGGTACCCCGACCCCATGAACTTTTTCTCGAAACGCGATGCAAGTGTGCGCCCGCCCAGCGCACCGTTCAGTGTCAGACGTAAAGATGCCCTTCTGTTTTCCAGAGCCTGACTCTGTACGACACCTCCCGGATCAATAAGATCGACTTCTTCGCATGACCGAAGGTCGAACAAACTCGTCCAGTAAAGCACCCAGGACAAAAATTCATCATACCGCACAACAGAGGCTAAATGGTCAAAAGATATGATTTTTTTCCGACCATCTCCTTTTACCGGATCATTTATTTCGAACTCCTTTTCCAGAAGTTCTCTCATTATGCCGTCATCAAGGAGATAAATCAGACTACCTCCAATCCCCCGTATCGCCGGAACAGAATACTGCGCCAGACTGCCGGAGCTTTCGTCAGCCGGCTTCATACCAAGACTGACAGCGCGGTCAGCTGCTGCTTTACGATCAGCAACCTGTACGCCTATGGCGCACAGGGAGTTACCATGTACCAGACCGTAACTGCCGGCAAAAGATTCTGTCTCATGATTCAGAATAATCGGAAGACCCTCTGAGCTTTGCCAGAGATCTATGTCTCTTTTTTTGTGTGAACCAGTTTTACGAAAACCGATTGCCTCTATCATTTCAGAGAAATCATTTCTTCTGAAACTCGTTGTTGAAAATTCAACAAACCGAAGGGCAGCTTCAGAACGCGGAGGTAATATCCCTTCGCCTGTAAGAAGACGACGAGCATCATCTCGCACAGCTACCAGTGACCGATGGCCGTCAGTCGCGATCGTCCCTGAGAGGCCGGCACGAAAACGATCGTTAAAAATCTCCAGAGACAGAGGGCCGTCATAGCCGATCTGCATCAGTGCAGCGACCCACTCCGTGACCGGAAGACCACCCTGCAATGGCATGCAGCGAAAATGCCGGCTCCACTGCAGCAGATCCATGTTCATGAGTGGCGCATCGGCCATCTGGACGAGGAATATCTTTTCAGGATCAAGCTCATTCAGAGATGACGGTGGAATTTTTCGGGCCAGCGAATGGAAACTGTCCAGAATAATTCCCACGGAAGGCAGATCGACGTCCGTGACAATTGCGGCGACCTGCCGGTGATCGTTGATATGGCGCCCCCACGCAAGGGCCTCGTATCCTATCCGCAGGCCACGCCGGGCAGCACGTTCTCCAAGCTCCCTGAAATCATCGACGATCCTGCCATGGTCACCATCCGCTTCTTTCAGAGTTGTCGAGCAGACCAGGAGCAGATCTGTTCCCATTTCCTGCATCAGGTCGAATTTATGTTCCGCACGACTGAACGCCCTGCGCCGCGCATCACCTGTCAGTCCTTCAAAATTCCGAAACGGCTGGTAAAGAATGTTTCGCAATCCAAGATCATTCATCAGCATACGCACATCGGCAGCGGAGAGCTCAGAAGAGACGAAATCGTTTTCGAAGATCTCAGCTGCTGTAAAACCAGCTTCAGCGATTGCTTCAAGCTTTTCCCGAAGCGTACCTCCCAAAGAAACAGTCGCAATCGCATCCAGCATTCTGTACTCCTGCCACCCGGGGTTGTTGAATATCCGATCAGGCTGACCCCGATGCCTCTGATATTATTGTCAGAACATCCCGCATGGGGCCAAGTTGCATCTGCCCTGGCGCAGATCCATGTCCGGCCGCAGCGAAGGTGGCAATGGAGCCAAACACACCACCGATCAGACGCGACACGGCTCCGAGCCTGCCCATCGACATGGTAATCAGAGGTGTATCCGGATAAAGTTCTTTCATGGCAGCAGTTGCCGACAGGAGGCGCAGAACATCATCCGGTCTGAGCGGCATAACAGCCATTTTAACGATATCAGGACTCGTCTGTTTCATGACAACGAGTTTTTCAAGAAGACGATCTTCAGAGTCGGTTTTTTGAAAGTCGTGTGTAGATAGTATAGTTTTCATACCATACACCCGGGCAGATCCGAGGATGTTATCCACAACACTTCTGCCCCGATTGTATTCGACATCGATATAAGAAGCGCAGCCAGCTTTCGCGATATCGCATTTCAGGGCAACATATTCAGCATCCGTAATGGATGCTTCACCACCTTCTGCATGTGTCCGAAATGTAGCAATGAGCGGCTTTTCACCCAGAATATCTTTTGCTGTCCTGCAAAGCCGGACAAGCCCGTCCACAGTCATATCCGGCCACATATAATCGAGGCGCAGTTCAATGATGTCCGTCCTGTGGTCTTTCGAAAGCCGCCGGATAAAATGAACAGCCTCTTCAGGCGTCCTGCAGGTGACCGGACAAATCACAGCCGGTATTTCACCCTGCATACTGGTCAGCATGATGAAAACTCCATCACTTCAAAACATCGTGTCGCTGCCCGGGAGACGTGAAGGGCGACAGCCTCAGCACCTCTTTCTGCAGTCATCCGTTCAAGAGGCACTTCAAGACTGACGGGAATTTCAGCTGGCATTGCCGTAATCAGGGAATGTAGCGGAAGGGCACCTTCTCCCGGTGCCAGGCGCTCAGCACGGGCCTCCCGGAGACGTCCTTCCAGATCGTCTGCGCCATGCGCCGGTCCATCACACAGATGAAGAAAAGGCAGCACGGCAGAGTTCAGACCCTGAAGATCCGAAAAGCTGCTGCCTGAGCGGAAGAAATGCAGGGCGTCCACCAGGATACCACCATTTTCCGGTGATCCGGCCTGCTTACGCAATGCCAAAGCCTCTGCAAGATTCGGCACGACGGTCCAGGGAAAGAATTCAAGGACCACACCGAGCCCATAACTGGCAGACAAGGCACAGATTTCGGCAAATCTGTCGGCCATCCTGGACAGATCAGGATCGTAGGGCGCCACGATCAGGCGCGATGCTCCGAGTTCCGCACCAGTGGCACAGAACCGGTCAAGCGACTGCACATTCAGATCGGGTTCCAGTTTCACGAATTCAATGTCATGAACCCGGATACCTGTTTCGGACATTGCTGCACGTGTTTCACGTAACATGACAGCGTCGTCCGTCAGAGGATAACCCGGACTTTGCGGCGTCACGCGGATCAGACGAAGTCCCACACTCTGATAGCCGGTACGGGAGGCAACACGGATCATTTCCGGTGGAGGGAGAGAGATAACCGTCAGATGCGCCAGGGAGAGTTCCCGTTTCATCAGTCAAACTCCTTTAGCATCCGCTCCCTGTCGGGCCTGAGGCCGGTAAACAGCTCGAACGCATCAGCAGCCTGGAAGACCGCCATACCGACGCCGCTAACTGTGGGACATCCTTTTGCTCGTGCCTGAGCAAGGAGTTCGGTTTCCCTGGGGAAATAAATCACTTCGGAAAACCATTGCTCAGACGAAAGAAGATCCGGTGAAAATGGCACTCCTGGATGTGTGGACATGCCAATGGGCGATGTCTGGACCACGCCGGAAGCGCCTGTGATCGCATCCTCCACCCGGCTCACTGCACTGACACGCGTTTCAGGAAACAGTTTCTGCAGCCGCTCAGCAAGAGCAGTTGCACGTGCTCTGTCAACGTCGAAAAGCTTCAGCTCTCTGGCACCAAGAGTCAGAAGAGCATATCCAACGGCCGATGCCGCACCGCCGGCACCGATCTGTCCGACCCGCTCAAGCGAGGCATCAGGGAGAGTTCTGCGGAAATTCGCCGCATAGCCTGACCAGTCGGTATTATGCCCGATATATTTTCCGTTCCGGAATACGACCGTATTGACAGCACCGATAGCCGAAGCTGCATCCGACAGTTCGTCAAGCAGCGGAATGACAGCCTGTTTATAAGGATGCGTAACATTGACGCCGTTATAATTGAAGCGTTTCAGCCATTGAAAAATAGCCGGAAGGTCGGCTGCAGTGCCTTCCCACGCCGCCGTATCCACAACACGATAGACAAGAATTTCCCCAAGGTTTTTAGCCTCGCGTTCGTGCATTGCCGGGCTGCGGGAAGCCGCTATTCCTTCACCTACGAGACCACAAAGCCAGCTCATGGAACACTCCTTCCGGCAGAACGCTGGAGAACAGACATCGAAAAGACACAGATGATACAGATCACGAGAGGGATGCTGTATATCGGAAAAATATAGGAAATACGAACATGATTCTGAAGAAGAAGTCCACCGATATAGGGTCCTGCCACGGCGCCGATACGCCCTACGCCCATGGCCCAGCCCATACCGGTTGCCCGGACCTTCACCGGATAAAGGCTGGCGGCGAGCGGATAATGCCCGTTAAATCCACCCTGAAGAAAGATACCGATGAGAAAAGCGACAAACAGCATGACTGCAAGAGGCATTGTGATAGTACCGAATACAACCAGGGCCGTGGCTGCCAGAAACAGATAGAGCATTATTGTCCGGTGCAGCGTAAGGCGGATTGCAACGATGCCAATGGTCGCGCTGCCGAGAAACGCTCCGATATTGTAAAGTGCGCCGGCATAGATGCTATCCGATACCTCAAGGCCCGCCTCGACCGTCAGTTTCGGAATCCAGCTTATTATAAAATACAGTGTCATGAATCCGCTTATGATGGACGTCCACAAAAGAGCTGTTCGTGCGGCTCGTCCTTCCCGAAACAGGCCTCCGACCCCTGTATTTCGTGTTTCGACCGGAGCAGGCGGGGGCAGTTCGGTTGTCAGCGGAAGATGAAGACGACGCTCAATGGCCTGAATACGGTTCAATGCATTGCGCGGGCGCTTCTGAGCGAGAAACTCCATCGACTCCGGAAGAAAGAAAAACAAAGGCGGTATTGCGGAAGCAGAAAAAATACCTGCGCCGATCAAAAGCGCATTCCAGCTCCATGTATGTATCAGGGGCGCGACAATGAAACCCGTGATCGTCGCGGCAATAGGATAGCCGCCCTGTAGCATCGCTACCGCAAAATCATGATGTTTAGGCGGTGCATATTCGGCTGCAAGCGTGGCAATACCGGCCAGTGCAGCTCCGATTCCCGCACCTACACCGATACGCAATACAACAAGCTCTCCCATGGACGAGGCATAGCCGGAAGCGATCATACAGACGGCCATCAGGACGACGGAAAAAATAATGAGAGGTCGCCGGCCGGTTTTGTCAGAAAAGGGCGCAAGGACCAGGCCGCCAAACGCCATGCCTGCAAGGCCGGCACTAAAAACGACGCCGAGCTGTTCAGCGTTCAGATTAAGCCCTTTCGAAAGAGTGGGTGCAACATAGGAAAGCATCAGTACATCGACACCGTCGACCATGTTCACGCCGAAGCACAATGCGATGATGATCGTGCGCATGAACGTCCAGCCGGCAGGATCTCTGCTGCCGGTCGTCACCGAAGTCTGGTGATCATGTTTGTCACAATGCTCAGACGAAGTTGCCGGTGGTTGTTCATAAGGAATAGAGCCAGACATGCCAGCCTCCACAGGATGAGCAGGATCTTTCCGTCCTGTCTCTGTTATTTTTATTATTTATTCTGGATATTCTGAATCCGAATATTCTGAATCCGAAGGTAACTGGAAATGCCAGCCGGTCAGATGCGTTCGATCAGGGCTGCAATGCCCTGCCCGACACCAATGCACATCGTCACCAGTGCACGTCGCCCTCCACGCTGCTCGAGGCCATTAACCGCTGTCAGAGCAAGCCGCGCGCCGGACATGCCGAGCGGATGACCAAGGGCAATGGCACCGCCATGAGGATTGACCCTTTCACTGTCATCAGGCAATCCAAGACTGCGCAGGACAGCAAGGGACTGGCTTGCAAATGCTTCGTTCAGTTCGATGAGATCGACATCATCAAGAGACAGTCCTGTTTTTTTCAGAACGCGCTGAACGGCAGGTACCGGACCAATCCCCATAACGGCTGGTTCGACACCGGCTGTCGCCATCGCAATAACCCGGGCCCGCGGGGTCAGACCATGTTTTTTTGCGCCGACCTCGGTCGCAAGCAGCAGAGCTGCCGAGCCATCATTTACTCCCGATGCGTTTCCAGCCGTGACGGTGCCTCCTGTTTTACGAAATGGCGCTCTCAGTTTCGAAAGCCCCTCAAGCGTGGTTTCCGGGCGCGGATGCTCATCGTCGCTGACCAGAACATCCGTTTTCCGGGTCCGGACGGTCACGGGAGAAATTTCGTGCGCAAAATAGCCTTCCTCCCGTGCGCGGGAAGTCTTTACCTGTGATGCGAAAGCAAAAACATCCTGATCTTCGCGTGTGATATTAAATCTCTCAGCAACATTTTCACCTGTTTCGGGCATGGAGTCGCATCCCCAGGCTTCCCGCATGGCCGGATTGATAAACCGCCACCCAATTGTTGTGTCGTAAAGAGCCGCTTCACGGGAGAAAGCTTCCGTCGCCTTTCCCTGCACGAATGGCGCACGTGACATGCTCTCAACACCGCCGGCAATCATCAGTTCGGCTTCGCCGCTGCGCAGGGCACGGGCGGCCTGTCCGACCGCATCAAGACCCGAACCACAGAGACGGTTGATGGTCGTGCCCGGTGTGCTGACGGGATATCCCGCCAGCAGAACTGCCATCCGCGCAACGTTACGATTGTCCTCGCCCGCCTGATTGGCGCATCCCATGAAGCAATCATCAAGAGCATCCCAGTCGACGCTGCTGTTTCGTTCACGCAGTACGCGCAGCGGGTGGGCCGCAAGATCGTCGGCGCGCACAGAGCTCAGGGCTCCGGCATAACGTCCGATCGGACTGCGCGTGAAATCGCAGATATAAGCTTCACGCATATTCCATTTCCTCAAACATCAGTCTGGCACCGGTCTGTTTCTGCAAATCCTCGCGGCTCAGACCAGGCACCATCTCTCTCACGACAAACCGTCCTTCCGTGACATCAATGACCGCGAGATTGGTGTAAATCCTGCCGACGACACCTTGTGCGGTAAGCGGATAAGCGCAGCTTTCCACAAGTTTCGGTTTGCCATCACGGGTCGTATGCTCAGTGGCGACCCAGACACGCTTTGTTCCGACAGCCAGGTCCATTGCACCTCCGACAGCCGGTGCGCTGTCCTGCGCGGAAGTCGCCCAGTTTGCCAGATCACCGTTTGCAGATACTTCGAAGGCCCCCAATACGCACAGATCAAGATGTCCGCCGCGAATGATCGCGAAACTGTCTGCGTGATGAAAAAAACTGCCCCCGGGACGCAGGGTGACATGCTGTTTTCCGGCGTTGATCAGCCACGGATCAATCTTGTCGGGATCAGGAGCCGGCCCAAATCCCAGAATGCCGTTCTCACTGTGCAGAATGACTTCACGGCCTTCGGGAATAGCATCTGCAATCAGCGTCGGGATCCCTATTCCAAGATTAACGTACCATCCCTCCGGGATATCCTGCGCTATACGTGCGGCGATTTGCTTACGGGAAAGAGGAGTAAAACCACTCATGATCAGCACATCCCTCCGGCGGTCTCATTGATTTGCGCATGGGTCGGAACAACAACCACCTGATCAACAAAGATCCCGGGCGTCACAACGGTTTCCGGATCGAGCATGCCGAGCGTCACCATTCCACAACTCTGGACAACAGTCCGGTCACCGGCCATGGCCATGACGGCGTTGAAGTTTCGCCCGCTTTCCCGATAGATGCAGTTTCCCATCCGGTCGGTTCTCCAGGCTTCGATAAGAGCCACGTCTGCGTGCAGTGCACGCTCCATGACATAGGTTCGTCCACTGAACTCACGGGTTTCCTTGCCTTCAGCCAGTCTGGTTCCGACAGTGGTAGCCGTGTAAAAGGCTGGAATTCCGGCTCCGGCGGCCCGTATGCGCTCCGCCAGCGTACCCTGAGGCACGATTTCGAGTTCCAGCTTTCCTGCAGAGAAGAGTTCCTCGAAGACAGTCGATCCCGCTGAACGGGGAAAAGAGCAGATAATTTTCCGGACATGGCCGGCTGCCATCAGCTTCGCCAGTCCGGTCATGCCGGTTCCTGCGTTATTGGCGATGATCGTGAGATCACGCGCACCCTGTGCGATCAGGCCCTCAATGAGCGCGTCGGGTTGTCCGACAGAGCCGAACCCTCCAACCATAATGGTGGAGCCGTCGCGCACATCGCCCAGAGCTTCTGCGATATTCTGAACCTCCTTGTCGATCATCTTTCCCCCGAAGTTTGTCTGTTTTCATTTGTTCGTCATGCGCACACATGGGCGTTCTACGCATAATAGTCAGCACCTTTACCCGGCAGACAGCAAGCACGAAAATGTTGCTCCCGATTATGTGATGCTCGTGAATTCAATAACGGGCGCCTTCTGCCTACAGGTGGCTATGGCAATAATCCTGATGGCTAAAATGAGGATCGAGGTCATCTGTGTAAGGTGAAGGCTGCATAACTATGGATTTTTGGCATTTACGCTGCCTGCATCAGTCATTATAGCATGGCTATCCGAAAGAGTTCTCTAGGCTGAGGGCTCATAGATTTGAGTACGGAAAACTGATTCAGGCTCTGTGAGGAGACTGGAAATGAGCGACCTGTACTGGCTGACGGACGAACAGATGGATCGTCTGCGGTCCTTTTTCCCAAAGAGCCGCGGCAGACCCCGCGTTGATGACTGCCGTGTGCTGAGCGGCATCATCTTTGTTAATCGGAACGGCCTGCGCTGGCGTGATGCGCCCCGGGAATACGGTCCACACAAGACACTGTACAACCGCTGGAAGCGCCGGGGCGCCATGGGGATCTTCACCCGGATGATGGACGGGCTGGCTGCCGGGAGACCGGGGTTATGACGCTGACTGGTTCAGGGATGCCCTGGAGGAAAAAGGGATCAGACCCTGCATTCCAGGACGGAGATCCCGCGGGAAACCTGCCAGATACGACAGGCGGAAATACAAACGGCGCAACCGTATCGAGATCATGTTCGGAAGGCTCAGGGACTGGCGGCGGGTCGCAACCCGCTACGACAGATGCCCGACCGTCTTCTTCTCAGCCATCTGTCTCGCTGAAACCGTCATGTTCTGGCCAGGAGTCCTGAGCCTAGGGTCGATGGGACTACTTCCCTCATGGGGCGCGGGACGAAGCACCGCAAAACAGCCCTGCTGACGCGGTTGTACCGGAACCAGCTTCCTGAAAAAATGGCCGGCTTCAAAAAGACGGAGTGTTTTCTCAGGGCTTTGCCCTGAACCCCACAAAGGGACGCAGTCCCTTTGATCCCGGTTTGTTAATAAAAGGGGTGAAGGGGTCCCGACCCCTTCCGGGTGCAGGGCAGAGCCCTGCTTCGTCTCCGGTTTGCAGAACGAGCGGAGCCTGGGACGGGCAGGAGTCGGGATTCAGGGCGGTATTACGCGATCAGAGCCGGCTCGATCCGTCCTTCGGCATCGACCCTGAATTCGGCCTTGCCGGTGCTCAGCAGAATACGGCTGTGTTCGAGCGCGCCACGGTCGGCGCAGAACGTGACGCGGGTGATGCTCATCAGCGCGGCATTTTTCGTCATGCCCAGCCATCGCGCGGTTTCGTCATCCGTCTTCTGCAGGCTGATGGAGACATCGGCATGATCGATACTGAGCCGGAGATGACGCGTCAGGATAAGAGCTGAGGACATCGAGCGGGCGACATCCCGTGAAATCAGATCGATAAATTCCGGCGGATACCAGACTTCCGTGACGGCGACGGGATTGTCATTGACCCGAAAGCCGCGACGGAGAAACAGCGCCCTGTCCTTCAGTCCCAGCGCCTGGCGAACATCCGGCGGAGGCGCCGCCTCGCCAAAGGTCAGCAACTCCGTCTCCGGGGCCAGTCCCTGTGCCGCGAGAACATCGCCGAGAGAGTAGATCGCGCTCTGCCGTCCGTCCCGTCTGACGTCGCTGACGAAGGTGCCTCTGCCGTGACGCCGCACCACGAGTCCGCGTTCGGCGAGATGTGAGAGAGCCTGACGCACCGTGATGCGGCTGACCGCGTACAGACGGCACAGTTCGGCCTCGGACGGCAGGCGTTCCATGAACCGGGCGTCCTGTCCGATCCGCCGGTCGATATCGGCTGCGAGCTGCAGATAGAGCGACGTCGGCGCCGTATCATCGAGGGCTGAAGCCAGCGTGTCCCCGCTTCCGGTCATCGTGTCTGTTCTCTCATTGCAAATCCGTATTGATTTTCGGGCGACGAGGTTATAGGACGACATATAACAACTCAGAACGTCCTGTGTTGAGACAGACTGCCGAAGGCGGTGTGTGTCAACTCGAAATCCATCATTCAGCAGCACCATTCAGGAACCCGGCTATGAGGCGATCATTCCTCCTGCTCACGATTCTCTCTAATGGTGTCATCCTGACAGCCGCCGACGCGGCGGACCCGGTCCACCGCACGGCTACGGCACACCGTCGCCATACGGCAAAGCCGGCTGCGAGCGCGCCGCCCCCGCCGGCTTCATCAGCGAAACCGGCTGCCAGAACGGCGACCGGCCCGACCCGCTTCGAAGCAAAGCAGGCGGAAGCGGTGAAAATCGTCCGGCAGACCTTCGGCGGCGGACATATGACCCCGCAGGCGGGAGTGAAAAGCGTGTCGCAGATCACACACGACTTCATTGCGAAACAGGCGCCGACGCCGAACGTATTCCGGCTGCTGTCCTCGCTGCCTGGCGCGAACGTGGCGAGCGCCGACCCCTATGGCATGGTCAGCGGCAACATGACGGTGCGCGGCATGAACAGCGACCAGATCGGGTTTACGCTGGAAGGGGCGCCGCTGAATGACATCGGATCGTATATGGCGTTTCCGACGGAATGGGTGGATTCCGAGAACCTCGATGAAGTGACGATGCAGCAGGGTTCGGCCAATCTCGATTCGCCGGTGATCGGCGCGTCGGGCGGAATCACGACGATGCGGCTGATCGACCCCTCGACGAAGTTCGGCGGTACGGTGGCGGGTTCTTACGGCTCCTATCATACGCATCGTGAATATGCCCGGCTGAACAGCGGTCTTATCGGCAATACGGGCATCCGGGCGTTTGTGGCGTGGTCGCATCTGGAGGAGCCGCATTTTCGCGGCAAGGGTGACGATCACAAGCAGCATGTCGATTTCAAGATGCTGAAAGACTGGGACAACGGCAGCCGGAGCACGGTGGCGCTGACTTTCGATGATTCCATGAAAGTTGCGTATCTGTCGCCGTCTCTCGCCGCCTGGCAGGAATACGGGCGCAAGGCGAATTATGCGGAGGATTACAAGCCGAACGATCCGACATACTGGAAACTGCATCAGAGTCCGTACCGGGTTCTGATTCTGAGCGCGCCGCAGAAGATTGTGATCAACCGGCATCTTGGTTTTGATTTCACGCCGTATTTCTACTGGAATTCCGGAACCATCGCGTCCTCTTCGGTGGTTAATGAGAGCGCGGTGTATTCCGGCACGCAGAAATATCAGATCGATCTGAACCATAACGGCGTGATCGGGGACAAGGTGCTGATGTATACGGGCATTGGCACGCCCTATGTTTACCGCCCCGGCCTGGTCTCGAAAGTGCATTACACGTTCGGGAACCATACGATTGTGTTCGGTGACTGGTTCGACTGGTCGCGCGAGCGGAACGTGACGGCGTATTCGGCGATCGGCGCGAATGGCGGCCCGCAGAATGTGTGGGGCTATAAGGACGATATCACGCTGCCCAATGGACAGCGGCTTGCGAACTACGACAATCTGACCGTAACGAAAGTCAATTCCCTGTTCTTCGGCGATACGTATTCGGCGATGCAGGACCGTCTGCATCTGGAGGCGGGCGTGAAGCAGACGATGGTGAACCGCAAGGCGTATAACTATCTGCCGGGGGCGCAGTATGAGAGCGGAAACAACTCATCGGTAACGACGCCCAATCTTGGCGGGCGCTATCGTTTTGACGATCACCACCAGATTTTCGGCAGTGTATCGACGAATTTCCGGACCCCGACGCTGAACACGCTCTACGATACGTACAGCGCGAGCACGGGGGCGGTGACGACGCAGGCCAATCCGGGCCAGAAGACGGAATATTCGATCGAGGAAGAGATCGGCTACCGTTATCAGGACAGTATTCTGAGCGGTTCGGTAACGTTCTTCAATTACAACTTCACGAACCGTCAGGTTTCCACGCAGGTTATCATCAACAACGCGCAGGTGACGCAGAACATCAACGCGGGCGGCCAGACCACGCGCGGCGTGGATGTCGAACTCGGCACGCGGCCGTGGCATCACATTTCGGCTTATGTTTCTGCCGAATATCTGAACGCGCGGATCGACAGCAATTATCAGGTCGGCACGGATTATCTGCCGACGAAGGGCAAGCAGGCGGTGCGCAGCCCGAACGTGCAGGCCTCCGTCGGAATGGATTATGATGACGGAACGTTCTTCGCCGGATTCCAGGTGAAGTATGTCGGGCGGCAGTTCTCGACTTTCATGAACGATCAGGCGATGCCGGGTTATGTCAATGCCGATATGAATTTCGGCTACCGGGCACCGAAGGTCTGGCGGACGCGGCCGGAGTTCCGCCTGAACCTTCTGAATGTGGGCGACAATAAGTATCTTTCCGGACCGGCGGGTATTGCGGCATCATCGCGGGCCACGAGAGGGATTTACGGGACGATGATCGCAGCAACAGGAACACCGACCTATTATGTCGCCGGCGGGTTCGCCGCCATGATTACCGGCAGCGTCGGGTTCTGAGGCGTTGGGAAAAGCCGTTGCCGGGCTGGACCGGTTTTTCGGGCTCAGCCGCGCAGGAACGACCGCCGGGCGTGAGGTCATCGCAGGGCTGACGACATTCGCGGCGATGGTCTACTGCGTCGCGGTCAATCCGATGATTCTGGCGGCGGCGGGCATGGACCGGGCCAGCGTGCTCACCGCGACCTGCCTGATCGCGATTTTCTCGACCGGCATGGTCGGGCTTCTCGCCAATCTGCCGCTGGGCCTTGCGCCGGCGATGGGGTCCAACGTAATTTTCGCGTGGGTTCTCGTCGTGCAGATGCAGGTGCCCTGGCCTGCCGCGCTGGCGGTCGTGTCGCTCACGGGCATGATTTTTCTGATTCTCACGCTGACGAAGGTTCGTGAGAAAATAGCGCATGAACTGCCGGACCCGTTGCGGGTCGGTATCCAGATCGCAGTGGGTCTGGTGATCATGTTCATCGGCATGCGCAATGCCGGTTTTGTGGTGGCGAGCAAGACGACGTTCATCACCATGGGCTCTCTCAGCAATCCGGGCGTTATTCTGACGCTGATCGGCTTTATCCTGACACCCGTGCTTGCCGCGCGGCGTATTCCCGGTGCGCTGATCATTTCCATCGTGACCATGACCGTCATCGGCCTGTTCGTGCCGGATGGTCATGGCGGGACGATCACGCACTGGCCAGACCGCCTGGCCGCCCTTCCTGTCTGGCCGCGCGAGACGGCTTTCAGACTTGATTTCGCCTATATCGGCCATCACCTGGTCTATCTGCTGCCGATGATTTTCTTCTTTCTCTGCACGGAACTTTTCGGGACGCTGGCGAATCTTCTGGGTGTTGTGAGCGCAGCGGGTCTTCTGGGAAAGACGGGCGCCATTCCCAGAGCGACCGAAGTTTTCGCCACGGATGCGATCGGCACGATCGTGGGACCGGTGCTCGGCACGGCGGTCGTTACGGTTTATTCCGAGTCCGTCACCGGTGTTCAGGCGGGAGGCAGGACAGGACTGACGGCTCTGGTCATCGCGGCCGGATTTGTCGTGTCCCTGTTCCTCTGGCCGCTTTTCATGATCATTCCGCCGCAGGCGACGGCTCCGGCGCTGCTGATGGTGGGCATGCTGATGTTCGGCGGCATCGGACGTCTGGATCTGTCCGATCAGACCCAGACGGTCCCGGCCATTCTCACCTTCATGGTGGCTCTGCTGACGAGCAATCTGATCAACGGCATGGCGCTCGGCACATTCAGCTATGTCGTGATGGCGCTGGTGTCGGGACGCGGGCGTCGTATTTCACCGGTGCTCTGGGTGCTCTGTATCGTTTTCGTTCTGTTTTTCATCGTTTCCGCCCATCTTCGCTGAAGGTTTTTCCATGCCCGCTGCCATGTTCCCCGTTCTGCGCAGGTTCTCCAGGCTTGCCGTTCTTGCCGCCGGCGCTGTGGCCGCCCTGGCGGGGCCTGTGCTGATGCGGCCTGCGGGAGCCGCGCAGCCTGAGCAGCAGCTCGTGATTATGGATAATGATTTTTACGGTCCGGGCGGGACGAACATGCAGTCGGTGATTCCGCTGCTCGGCGCTCCGGGCGTGAAAATGCTCGGTTTCACCGTGACGGTCGGGGATGGCTGGGAGAACGCCGAGGTCGCGCATCTGCTGCGGCTTCTTGAGATTGCCGGCGTGCGTGACGTGCCTGTGGTTCCCGGAGCGACACTTCCGCTGGTCAATTCAAAACCACGGCTGCTGGCCTGGGAAAAAGCGAATGGCATGATGCCCTGGAAGGGCGCGTGGAAAAAGGACGCCCCGGACACGCAGCCGGCCGTGCCGCCACTGAAGGAGGGAGAGCCGGCGCTCAGGCCGTCGACAGAGACGGCGGCGCTGTTTCTGATCCGGCAGGTTCACGCGCATCCGCATCAGGTGACGATCATCGCCGGCGGTCCGATGACGAATCTCGCACTGGCGATCCGGCTCGATCCTGAATTTGCCGGACTGTGCAGGCAGCTTGTGTTCATGGGTGGCATTGTCGACGGCAATCTCGGTCAGGTGACCGACAATGCCGATTACTACACGGACTTCAACCTGATGTTCGATCCGGAAGCGGCCGACATCACCCTCACCGCTCCTTTCCCGAAGATCATGTCCGTTGGGGGCGTGGCGAATCCGCTGCGGATGACGCAGGACATTCTGGCGCGCTCGACGAAGGCCGCGACTCCGCTTTCGGCTTATCTGAAGCAGTATTTCAAGCCGCAGCCCATGTGGGATGAACTGGCCGCCGCGATTGTCGTCGATCCGCAGATCGTGAAAACGACGGTGCCGGCCTATATGGACGTGGACCTGGCACACGGGCCAAATCACGGTTATGCCCATGTGTGGCCGGAGAAAACGCGGCCGCATATGGGTGAGCGGTCCGTGGAAATTGTGACGGGCGTTGACGCTGACCGGTTCTACTCTGACTTTGCAGCCGCTGCAGGGAGACTGACGCCATGAGTGCTTCATCGGAAGATAATGCGTCCCGGACGACCGGCGAACCCGATCTGAACGACCGCGCCATGCGGGACAGAGCCGTTCTTGCCGCGCGTGGCAAGGCGCCGTTCGATGTGCTGCTTTCGGGTGGCCTGGTCGCGGACGTGGTGACGGGCGAACTGCGTGAGGCGGATGTCGGTCTGGTCGGCGCGATGATTGCGAGTGTGCATCCCCGCGGCGCCCGGAGCGATGCCGGGCGGGTGCTGGCGCTGGCGGGCGCGGTGATCGCGCCGGGGCTGATCGACACGCATCTGCATATTGAAAGCTCGATGATCACGCCGCGCTCCTATGCGGGTGTGGTGGTGCCGCAGGGAACGACGACGATCTGCTGGGACCCGCATGAACTCGGAAATGTTTCCGGGCTTGACGGGGTGCGCTGGGCGGTTGAGGCGGCGCGGGGGCTGCCGCTGCGTATTCTCATCGAGGCGCCGTCCTGTGTGCCGTCGGCGCCGGGGCTGGAACGGTGCGGCGCGGATTTCCGGGCTGACGCGATGGCGGAGATGCTGTCCTGGCCGGAGATTATCGGCGTGGCCGAAGTCATGGACATGCGTGGCGTGCTGGAGCGCAGCCCGCGCATGAGCGGCATTGTTCAGGCGGGTCTCGAATCCGGCAAGCTGGTCTGTGGTCACGCGCGAGGTCTGGAAGGGCCGGCGCTGCAGGGTTTTGTCGCGGGTGGCATCGAATCCGATCATGAACTGACGGACCGGCATGACATCCTCTCCAAGCTCCGGGCGGGCATGGCGATCGAGCTTCGGGTCTCGCATGAACCGGTGCTGCCGGAGGCTGTCGCCGCGTTCCGCGAAATCGGGCGTGTGCCGCAGACCGTCACGCTCTGCACGGATGATATTTTCCCCGATGATCTGGTGAAGCAGGGCGGCATGGTCCATCTGCTGCGCCGCCTGGTGCATTACGGCATGGACGGGCTGGAGGCGCTGCGCTGTGCGACGCTGAACGCGGCGCAGCGGATCGGCCGCCGCGATCTCGGTCTTGTCGCGCCGGGCCGGCGGGCGGATCTGGTGGTGTTCGATAATCTGGAAACATTCGGCGTGCGCCAGGTGTTTGTCTCCGGCATCCATGCGGCCAGCGACGGCGATCTTCACATCGCCATGCGGCCCGATACGGCGGCGCCCCCCGGCGGGACGATGCGTCTGACATCCGTGTCGGCGTCGCAGTTCCTCATTCCCGCTTCCGGCACACGCGCCATGATCCGGACGGTCTCGAAACCACGCTTCACGCAGTGGGGCACGCGCGAGGTCGCGGTGCGTGACGGGCATGTCGTGATTCCCGCCGACGCGGCGCTGATGGCGGTGTTCAACCGTTATGGTGCGTCTGCGGAGCCTGGTCTTGGTGTGATCGAAGGGTGGGGCGAATGGACCGGGGCCATTGCCACCACGGTCCTGCATGACAGTCATAATCTGGCGGTTTACGGGCGTGATCCGGACGATATGGCACTCGCCGCGAACACGCTGATCGCCTCCGGAGGCGGCATGGTGGTGACGCGCGGGGGCAGGATTCTGGCAGAACTGCCGCTGCCGGTGTGCGGGCTTCTCTCGACGGACGATCCGCAGGATGTCGCCCGGCAGTTTGTCGCGGTGCGGGAGGCGGCGGCGTCCGTCTCCACCTGGGATGGCGTGCCGGTCATGATCAAGCTGATCATCGGTGCGAGCCTGGCCTGCAATGCGGGGCCGCATGTCACGGATCTTGGTATCACCGACGGCATGACAGGCGAGATCGTCACTGACTGCGTTCTGGCGTCCTGAGTGTGGATGCGGGCATGGAAAGCGCGATGGAATTCCCGCGCGATGTGATCGGCATGCGCCGGGCGCTGCATCGTTTTCCGGAGCGTGGATTCCTTGAATATCGCACGGCGTCCTGCGTCGCGGAGCGTCTGGCGGAACTCGGTTATACGCTTCGGGTCGGCCCTGAGGTGATGCGGACGGAGGCGATGCTGGCCCCTCCCTCGACAGCGGAGGTGATGGCGGCGCAGGAGGCGGCTCTGGCGGCCGGAGCTCTTCCGAAATGGATCGAGCGGATGCCGGGCGGACAGACGGCCGTGGTTGCCGAGATGCGGCGCGGTACGGGGCCGGTCATCGCGCTGCGTTTCGATATGGATGCATTGCCTGTCGGGGAAATCGCGGGTCCGGATCATTTTCCGGCCCGCAATGGCTTCGCGTCTGCCTGTCCGGGGACGATGCATGCCTGTGGCCATGACGGGCACACGGCGATCGGCCTCGCCGTTGCGGCGGCCCTCGCCTTACCCGCTTCGTCCTGGAAGGGGACGCTCCGGCTGATCTTCCAGCCTGCGGAAGAAGGCGGCCGTGGTGCGCTTCCGCTTGTGGAGGCGGGGGTCGTTGACGATGTCGATCTGTTTTTCACCGGGCATCTGGGCTGCCTGCTGCCGTCCGGTCAGATTGCGCTGGCGGCCTGCGGGTTTCTGTGGGCGGTGAAGCAGGATGTCATCTTTCGCGGGGCACCGGCGCATGCCGCGATGGCGCCACAGAAAGGGCGGAACGCGCTGCTGGCTGCCGCGTCGGCGACCATGGCCCTGTATGCGATGCCGCGGGATGGCAACGGGGTCACGCATGTCAATGTCGGGACGCTCCGGGCCGGCACGGCGCGAAATGTTGTGCCTTCCACGGCTGTTATGGAAATCGAATATCGCGGCGAGACGGAGGAGATCCTGGAGACGCTGGCGCGGAAAGCCGGAAATATCCTGCGGGGCGCAGCGCAGATGCAGGATGTCGAAGTGGAGACGATCCTGCGCGGCCGGACCATCGGGGCTGTTTCCGATCCGGAGATCAGGCAGCGCGTGGCTGAGGCCGCCCGGAAAGCCGGAGTGGAAACCGTTATCGATGAATGGCCGATCGGTGGCGGAGATGATGCGACTTATCTGATGCGGCGCGTTCAGGAACGTGGCGGACATGCCGGTTACTGCCTGATCGGCGCGGATCTGGCGGGAGGGCATCATGCCGATAATTTTGACTTTGACGAAAATGCGTTGCCCGTAGCCGTAAAACTGTTCACTGCCCTGGCCGAAGCGGCATGAGCACGCTCTCCTTCTGGCAGGACTTTGCCCGGCACCGCGCTCCGGGGCCACCTTACCGGACGCGGTATACTGTCGAAGCCGGCCGTCATTTACTGGATCTTCCGCTACGTCCGCTGCCGGATGGCACCCACGCCGTGGCGTCCTTTCTTGCGAACCATGCGTCCTTTACGGTTCTTGACGTCATTGTCGACATCATGACGGAGCAGGCCCGTGCGTTTGCTCCGGATGTCATTGTCGCGCTGCCGACGCTCGGGCTGTCGGTCGGCCCCGGTGTTGCCCGCGGCTGCGGGCACACACGGATCGTTCCGCTCGGGACGTCCCGGAAATTCTGGTATGACGATACGCTGTCCGTCCCTCTGCGCTCGATCACCAGTCCCGGTGGCGGAAAACGTCTTTATCTGGACCCCAATCTTCTCGAACTGCTTCAGGGGCGGCGTATTCTTGTTATCGACGATGTCGTGAGCACCGGGGCTTCTCTCGCGGCGGCACTGGAACTGCTGGAGCATGCGGGATGCCCGGCTCAGGCGGCGGCCTGCGTGATGCGGCAGACACGCCAGTGGATGCAGGTCGTCGGGGTCCCGGTCAGTTCCGTGTTCCGGACGCCGCTTTTCAGCCGCATGCCGGAGGGATGGATCCCTGTCGAGGGGACAATGCCGCCGTGAAAAGGCGTTCGGATACTTTGCCGATACAGGAGTTGCAGAATGCCGGTTTTCCGGGGCTTTGCCCCGGGCCCCACAAAGGGACGCGGTCCCTTTGATCCCGGTTTGTTAAACTTAAAAACGTGTTTGTATGATGTTTCTTTTCCGGCTTACCGGGCAGAGTTTTGTTCCAGCCAGGACCAGAGAGCACTTCACGATAAATCCTGGAAAACAAAAGTTTTTGGGCGCCGCCTTTTTTCAAAAAGGCGGCATACCCTGAATCCGCATAACCCATCCACATTGCTGCAGAAGCGGATCAGGCACGTGGTTCCGATACGAACAGCGCCTCGTAGATTTCGGGACTGAATCCGACTGTGATTGTTCCTGTGTCGAGAACAGGACGTTTTATCATTGAGGGGTTTGCCAGCATCAGGGTGATCGCCTTCTTTTCTGTCAGACCGGTCCGGTCCGTTTCCGGAAGTTTGCGAAATGTTGTACCTGCGCGGTTAAGGAGTTTTTCCCAGCCAACCTGCCTCACCCAGTCCCCGAGGCGATCAGGATCGATACCGGCCTTTTTGTAGTCATGAAATGTGTAGGCGATCCCTTTCCCGTCAAGCCAGGAAAAGGCTTTTTTCATCGTGTCACAGGATTTGATTCCGTAAATCACAACCGGCATTGTTCCTGAATCCTTTATCATTACCCGCCATGCCCCAGAGCAGTTTTCCGAACAGCTGCATGTTCTGTAAACATGATGCGGTCTGGGCAATACTGCAACCAGGCAGGAGGCGCATGCTTCTGCATCCCTCTTTCTGGTATTTACACAGGATGCAGACGCGGGGTCTTTAGGGGCTTTGCCCCGAACACCACAAAGGGGCGCGGCCCCTTTGATCCCGGTTTGTTAAAATAAAGAGGTGCAGGGCAAGCCCCTGCTGTGTCTCCGGTTTGCAAAACGCATAAATAAAACAGATCAAAGGGGCTGCGCCCCTTTGCGGGTTTCAGGGCCGAGCCCTGAGAAAAACGCCGTCGAGAAGACTTTAAGAGGCTGTTTCAAATGCCTTCTCTCGAAAACTCCTTTAAATCATAAAGAAATTTTTGGTGAAGCTTTTGTAAAAGCTTCGGAAGACGCCGCCTTTTGGGAAAAAGGCGGCACCCAAAAACTTTTATTTTTTTATCAAAGGCTTGTCATACGTTGCACTTTTAATCTGGCTGAAGCGACCAGATGGGCGAGGCATAAAAAATATAATATCATCAGTTTGTTATGAACGGTTTTGTTCCTTTGAGGGTTTTGAAACAGCCTTTAAAAAACGCTATCCAGACAGGAGACAAGCACTGCGGCACCGGAACGTCGGACGCATTACCCGCCAGCCGAAATATCCATGCTGTCTGACTTACGGATATTGGAAAATCTTAGCTCTGGTAAGAATTCATTCTCAACAGGGACTTACTCTGAAATGTAATCCCGGCCAGAAGAATGACGATGCTGCCCCAGAACAGGATTTCGATCGCTTCTATGTGGCGCGGCGCATAGGAGAACGTAATGACGGAATGACCGGGAGGAAGCGAAATTGTCTGTTTCAGCCCATCGGCATCTGTTCCGACCGGATGCGGCGTGCCGTTAATCGCGGCGGTCCAGTCGGGGAAAAAGAGTTCGTTCCGCACCAGTGTGGTGGCCATGCCGCATTCGGCGACGAGCTGTGTCCGGCTGGCGGGCGTGAGGGTGCATCCGGGAGCGGTGAAGTAATCGGCGGCATGCGGGAGCTGTTCGATCACGAAATGCGGGTCTTCGTAAATCTTTCTGTGTTCTTCAGGAGAGAGATCGAATTCCGCAACAATCAGAGGAACGGGCCCGGAACTGCCGGGAGTGTGGGATGACCACATCCACAGAGCGACCGGGCTGGTGACATCGGTTGTCCAGATTTTCCATGTCAGATCGGATTCGTCCATTCCGACAACGAGAGGTTTCTGCAGGGTGAGCCATGTCACGCGATTATCCGCGGCGCTGGCAAGTGCCCCGTCGGCCTGAGCGCAGCCGTTTCGGGCGCAGACGGAGAGATGAAGCGTTCCGCGGGCTGTGTTTACATAGGTTCCAAGCCCGGCACCGACTTTCCGGATCGTCGTGCCACGGAGAGTTTCGGAGTGAAGCTGTCCCTCGACGGGATCGCTTCCGAGATTACGGGGCGTTTTGTCATCGCCGGAGATGGGTGTCCCTACCCCGTCCCGCCAGATATTCAGGCCCTGCGCGTAAACGGCAAAACCGACATTATGGTCTTCGAGCCAGCGGAAAGCCGACCGGACGGAGACGGGCTGAGCGGTGGTCTTCCAGCTTTCGAAAGATGTATTATCGGAGTCTTTACTGCAGAAGCGTCCGAGCCCCTGCAACTGGCTGTCGGAATCCGTGTGATCGCAGGTCCGAAAGACGTTCCTGTCCAGTTCTTCGGTAAAATATTCCGGTGACGGCAGATAGTTATAATTGATGGTCGCAATGCCGTAGAACGCGCCATAATTCGCCGGGAAGCCCCGGAAAGTAATGGCTCTGTGAAACCCGGTCATTTTTCTCAGGGTTTCAATCGCGGTCGTATCCGGATTTCCCGCGCGTGCTCCGGTGAGGGCCGGGACAAAAAACAGAACAATCGTGCTGGTAAGAAGTGTTACGGCGACCAGACGCTGTCTGCCACGATACAGCCCGTATGCGAGTGTGAGGCAGATCAGAATGCCCCAGGCGACGGACAGCGACGGATACCAGAAATAGCCCGGATGCGATAGCATCGCGCGCACAACGTGGCGGGACTGGATGAGGGCGATGACGCCCAGGGAGGCAACGACCGAAAGAGCGGCGAGGACGGTCCTGGCGGGAACGCGACCGAGCCGGCGCAGATCATCCATTGCAAGAGCGGCGAGAAGACTGAGGGCGAACCACCATCCCGGCGCGATATACACGTAGAACATGGTCTGTCTGATGCCCGGAATCAGATCCAGGAGGCGGCTTACCGGGAGGAAGCCGATGGCTTTCAGTCCGGTGACGACGCAATATCCGAAAAGAAGACAGCGCAGGCCGGGCCAGAGCGAGGGATCGCGGGAGCGGGCGGCGTCACGCGTTCGCAGAATGGCGACCAGGGCTGCGAAGACGAGGGCGATGTCGCAATAGCCGCCTGTGTGCCACCAGAGATCGACGAGATTCGCGAGACCGGAGAAAACGGCATAGAGCGGTGGCCCGAGCAGATAGGGGAAAAGCAGCATTCCGGCGCCGGATCGCAGGAGATGAGCGTCATGAAAATTCTGGTTCTGGCCCAGGAATGAAAGAGGCAGCGCTTCGGCGAAAGGAATCCATGCCGGGGCGCTGAGAGCCAGTCCGAGAAGACCGCCGCCAGTGATGCGGCGAACCGCGACCGGCCAGGATTTTCCCGTTGTGATGACCCGCCAGATGGCGATCACCAGGACGAGCAGACCGTTCATATAGGCTGTCTCGGGAAATCCGGCGAAGAGGGAACCGGCGAGCGCGAAAGCCACGAGCGCCCATCCACCCGGGATGCCGTCTTCCGCCGTGCGGCAGCAGCGCATGACGCCCCAGAGGAGCATGGGAAGAAACGGGAGCGGCATGATCGGACCGTGCGCGAACCAGGCGAGCGTCCCGCTGAATTCATCAAGCAGGGCGGCGGTGGTCGCAACGAGGATGGAAAGACGCATTTCGCGGGCGAGGCCGAACATGGCGAAACCGGTGGCGATCTGAACCGCGATCTTGAGATACAGAAGACCGTTTTTAAAAATCAGCAGCAGGATAAACGGGAAGAACAGAGCGGAACTCTGCATCTCGGCGGCAAGCGGCATGCCCATACCGGAATATGTGTCCCACCAGGGGATATGACCTGACAGCCATTGCCGCGCGGCCAGAGCGCCGAGAGCCTCGGTGGTGGCGCCCGCATTCGGATCGACCCATCCGGGGCTTCCGTCGAGGATCTGATGAGGCTCCTCACCAAACCGCATAAAAAGATGCAGAGGATCAGGGGATAAAATACCAGAAAGACCCAGGGCATGAACAAAAACAGGAAGGAGAATGATCAGATAAAAAGCAGCATTGTCAGACCGGATTTTGTTCAACCGCATTCCGCAGCCCCTGCTCCTGCACGGACAATTACCGGAACCCGACATCCGGTCTGTTTCGATTTTGTGAGATTTATATAACCTGCTGGCAACCGTCAGACGAGAAGCAGGTCTTCAGGAACTCTGCAAGCTCCTGTAAAGGAACATAATCCCGCTGATCCGGATTTATTCAATAAAATGAAGGACAGGAGGTCGCGCCTCCTGCCGGGAACAGGGCTGGCCCCGTGAGCAGGGTCATCCGCCCTGCTCCGCCGGAATACCAGAAGGGGTATCCCGGCTTCGGATAACCTTACAGGCTGGCCGGAATCTTCCCGCCATTCTCTGCCAGTTTCTGGCGCACTTCCTTAATCAGCCACACATTCATCGTGGCCGAATCATTCATGTCGCCCGTGTAGTGCAGCTCCGTCGCCAGCTGCTTCCGGGCGTCCAGCGAGCTGTCGAGGTTCAGCAGCTTCAGAAGATCGACAATGGACTCTTTCCAGTTCAGCTGCTGGCCGGCTTTTGCCGCCAGACCGGACAGAACAGCGTCCACATCAACAGGAGCCGCAACAGGAGCCGATGGCGGCGTGGCAGCGGCAGGCGCAGTCACACCGGCAGGCTTGCCATCAGCAGCGGCGGCTGAAGACACCTCGGCTGAAGGTGTCGCCGCGCTGGCGTGGCCGAAAATCGCGGAAACGATTTTTCCGAAAATGCTCATAAAACGTCTTTCCTTCCGACTTCAGACCCGATCAGGCACCGCTGCGGAACGCAGCGCCGCCCCACGACTCTCTCAGTAGCGGTATTCTTCGTGCTTGAACGGACCGCTGACCGGCACACCGATATAATCGGCCTGCTTCTGACTAAGTTTCGTCAGCTGTGCGCCGACCTTCGCCAGGTGCAGGGCTGCCACCTTCTCATCAAGCTTCTTCGGCAACGTGTAAACCTTCGCTTCGTACTGCCCCGGCTTCGCCGTCCACAGTTCGATCTGCGCCAGTGTCTGGTTGGTGAAGGACGCAGACATCACGAAGGACGGATGCCCCGTCGCGTTGCCCAGGTTCACCAGACGGCCTTCGGAGAGAATGATCAGGCGCTTGTCGTCCGGGAACACAACCTCATCGACCTGTGGCTTAACATTGTCCCATTTGAAATTACGCAGCGCGCCGATCTGAATTTCGGAATCGAAATGCCCGATATTACAGACAATGGCGCGATGCTTCATCTCGCGCATATGGTCGAGCGTAATGACGTCCACATTGCCTGTCGCCGTGACGAAGATATCGCCGCGCGGCGCGGCCTCTTCCATCGTGACGACCTCATAACCTTCCATCGCCGCCTGCAGCGCGCAGATCGGATCGGCCTCGGTCACCAGAACGCGGCAGCCGGCATTGCGCAGCGAAGCCGCCGAGCCCTTGCCCACATCGCCATATCCCGCGACCACGGCGACCTTGCCCGCCATCATCACATCGGTACCGCGACGGATCGCATCCACCAGGCTCTCGCGGCAGCCATACAGATTGTCGAATTTCGACTTCGTGACGCTGTCGTTGACGTTGATGGCCGGGACCTTCAGTTCGCCCTTTTTCTGCATCTCCCAGAGGCGATGCACACCCGTCGTCGTCTCCTCCGACAGGCCCTTCACCTCATTCAGCATCTCGGGATACTTGTCGTGCATCAGCACGGTCAGATCGCCGCCATCGTCGAGGATCATGTTCGGCGTCCAGCCATCCGGCCCTTTGACCGTCTGCTCGATGCACCACCAGAACTCATCCTCGGTCAGGCCTTTCCAGGCGAAAACCGGAATGCCCGCCGCCGCGATCGCCGCCGCCGCCTGATCCTGGGTCGAGAAGATGTTGCACGATGACCAGCGTACCGTCGCGCCCAGCGCGATCAGCGTCTCGATCAGCACAGCCGTCTGAATCGTCATATGCAGGCATCCGGCGATCCGCGCGCCCTTCAGCGGCTGGCTCGCACCGTATTCCTCGCGCAGCGCCATCAGGCCAGGCATCTCGCCCTCGGCGATTGAGATCTCCTTGCGACCCCAGTCGGCAAGAGAGATGTCTTTCACCTTATAGTCGTTGCTCGTGCTCATCTTTGCCCCGTTTCAGAAGAAGGTGGCTCTCTATACAGGCTGTGCAGCATCCAGGCCACCCGAAACGCCAGTCCCCCGAAAAACGTCCCCGACCTCGTAAAGACGCACGGAGAGGCTGTCCCGGCGGCCTTTGCCCGGACCCGGCAAAGGTCGCGGATCTTTGCAAGCCATTTTTGTTAATAAATCGGGAGTACAGGGCCTGCGGTCCCGGCCGGGGTTCGGTGCGGAGGCCAGACTATTCTGTCAAAAGAACAGACTGATTTTCGAACCGGTTGCACACAGCCCCCGGATTCACGACATTCCCTCCATGTGGAATGAACCTTATCTTGAAAGCTGCTGCCGGTCGGCGCTGCATCGCCTCTGTCTCGCGGGCGGGAACGGCCGGCCCCGGGACCTCCGCGACGAGCCCTGCCTGGCCCGGCTGTCCCGGAAGGGGTTCGCCTGTGTCTCCGGGAACGGCCGCTATCATGTCACGCAGGACGGGGAGCGGCGCCACGCCACTGAAATTCTCGGCAAACGAAGCGCGTAATGGTGTCTGAAGACCCCAGGGGCGGTTCGCGTTATTACGGGCAGCAGGCCAGAGCTGTCTGGGACACGATCGAGCTGATCGCCGCGGAACGCGGTCTTTCCGCCTCCGGGCTTGCGCGGGCGGCGGGGCTTGATCCGACGGCGCTTAACCCTTCCAGACGTGTGACCTCCGACGGAAAGCTGCGGCTGCCGCGCATGGAGACGCTGCTGCATCTGCTCGATGCGGCGAACGTGTCTTTCCAGACCTTCGCCAGCCTGCTGGACACCGATCAGGCAATCCCCGCGGCGGCGGTCGCCCTGCATAGTTTCTCCGTGACGCCGGCCATCGCCGACGCGGCGGTCATCCGGATGATCCGGTTTTCGCGCCTGAATCAGCCGGACCTGTTCGACCGGGCCTTCCTTCCGGCTGGCCGGATCGCCGGAAACCGATGGAATGAAATCGACTCTCCGCTCAGGCGGGCCGGCCCACATGATTACGCCATTCGTCTCGACAGCGATGCATATGAACCCGTTTTTCGCCATGGCAGTCTGCTGCTACTGGCGCCCGATGCTGCGATCCGGACCGGAGACAGGGTTCTGGTTCACGCGCCCGGACGCTCGGACAGGCCGGCACGCCAGAGAACATCTTTTCCACCGCCGATGCTGGCGGCTGTCACGGACTGGGCTCCCGACCTGAAAACCGTCATTCCGCTGGCGGGATCGGAGAATGTCGCTCTGTCGCCTCACGACGATCAGGTTATCGCGCACAGGATTATCTGCACGACACTGTAAATGCCGGACCTGCCCCGACCTGACGCGGGCGGCAAGCTGTGTTTTCAGAGACTGTTTCAGAAGCCTGTTTGTGAAAGATACTTTAAATTATCAGGGTTTTTCTGGTGAATCGTGTTTTTCAGAAAGCTTCAGGAGACGCCGCCTTTTTGGAAAAAGGTGGCACCCAAAAACTTCTGTTTTTTATCAGAGTTTTATTGCCAGATGCTCTTTGAGTCCGGCTGAAGCGGACAGGGGGCCGAAACTCAAAAAGCCATAACATTATCAGTCCGTTATGAAAATTTTGTGCGTTGAAGGTTTTTGAAACAGTCTCTCAGACTGTCCGGTGTCCGGATGGTGCGGTGTCTTCCGAAAGGATTACGCCGAGGCTTTTCAGCACATCCCAGTATCCGGGCCAGGTTTTGCCGACACAGGCCGGATCGAGAATGGTGATGCCGCCGATCCGCAGGCCGGCCAGGGCGAAGGACATGGCGATGCGGTGGTCGGCATAGGTCTCGATGCGAGTCGGCAGCGTCTGACCGGCCAGAGCAGGATCGCCGGTGACGATCAGATCGTCACCGTCTTCGCGGGCAAGGCCGGGGCGGATACGGCAGAGCTCCGTGCAGACGGCGGAGATCCGGTCGCATTCCTTCACACGGAGATTACGGATGCCGGTAAACCGCACGGGTGTGGTGTTAAAGGCGGCGAGAACGGCCAGGGTGGGGATGGCGTCCTGCATCTGCGAGCCGTTGATTTCGGCAGACATCTCCGGAAAGCGGGCAATCTCCGCGAAAGCCTTCGCGTCGGGCTGCGTAAAGGCGTCCGGAGCCAGGCCGATATCGATCTCACCGCCGGTCAGCGCGGCGGCCGCCCAGACATAGGTGGCGGCGGAGGCATCGGGTTCGATCCTGAAATCGGTTGCGGTGTAGCGGGCGGGCTGCACGCGCCAGCTCATCGGGCCTTCCTGCTCCACAGAGGCGCCAAAGGCGCGCATGGCGGCAACCGTGAGATCGACATAGCCACGGGCGTCGAGCCCCGTTCCCCGGAGGGAGACAGCGACCGGTGCGTCGGCCTTACCGGCGGCCATCAGGATGGCGGAAACATACTGGCTGGACAGACCGGCATCGATGGTGACTTTGCCTCCGGCGAGATGGCCGGTTCCCCGCACCGTGACCGGAGGGCAGCCGGTAGGAGCGGAGGCGTCAACACCAAGAGCGCCCAGCGCGTCGAGCAGGGGAGCGATCGGCCGTTTCTGCATGTGTCTGTCGCCGTCCAGCACGACCGGGCCAGGAACATAAGCTGCGACGGCGGTCAGGAACCGGACGGCGGTGCCGGCATTACCGAGAAACAGGGGGGCTGGCGGGACGGCGAGGGAACCGTTCCCTCTGATCACGAAGCTGGTGGCGGTTGGTTCGTCGATTTCCACGCCCATCTGACGCAGAGCGGTGGCCATGTGCCGCGTGTCGTCACTTTTCAGGGCGCCGGTCAGATGGCTCGTGCCGTCGGCCAGCGCCGCCAGCAGCAGGGCGCGGTTGGTGATGGATTTCGATCCCGGCAGTTCAACGGTGCCCCGGAGAGGCTGCGTCGGCGGTGTGATGCGGAGTGCGGGAACGGCGGCCATTGGAACCCTCTGCCTGTTTCGATGGAAAGACCGCATCTAGAGCAGATCGGGAGCGGAGGGAAATACGGCCTCAGGTCAGGCCAGCTGGTCCCGTCCCGGCCATCTGCCTGCCTCAGCCAGACTCAGAGAGCCCGTCATGGTAAGTATTTGATAAAAACAACAAAAATTTTTGGGTGCCGCCTTTCTTCAGAAAGGCGGCGTCTTCTGAAGCTTTCTGAGAAAAGCTTCACCAGAAACTCCTTTGTAATTTACAGCGGGTTTCAGGATTTAGTCATGAACCCCGCTGTTCGCGACATCAGTCTTCGTCGGTTTCGCTGTCCGGACCGGTCATCATGGCCTCGGCGACAACACCGGCCTGCTCGCGCACCCGCTGTTCGATCGCGTGCGCCATTTCCGGGTGCTCGCGCAGGTAGTTCTTCGCGTTCTCGCGCCCCTGCCCGATCCGCTGGCTGTCGCACGAGAACCAAGCACCGGACTTCTCGACGATGCCGGCTTTCACCCCGAGATCGACAAGCTCGCCCATCTTGCTGATGCCTTCGCCATACATGATGTCGAACTCGACCTGCCGGAACGGCGGCGCCATCTTGTTCTTCACCACCTTGACGCGGGTCTGGTTGCCGACAACCTCGTCCTTGTCCTTGATCGCGCCGATCCGGCGAATATCCAGACGAACCGAAGCATAGAATTTCAGCGCGTTACCACCGGTCGTCGTCTCCGGATTGCCGAACATGACACCGATCTTCAGACGGATCTGGTTCAGGAAGATCAGCAGCGTATTCGAGCGCGAAACCGTTCCGGTCAGCTTGCGCAGGGCCTGACTCATCAGACGCGCATGCAGCCCGACATGGCTGTCACCCATATCACCCTCAAGCTCGGCGCGCGGCACCAGGGCCGCGACACTGTCCACCACCAGCACGTCGACCGCACCGGAACGGACCAGTGTGTCAGCGATCTCAAGAGCCTGCTCACCCGCGTCCGGCTGGCTGATCAGCAGATCATCGACATTCACGCCGAGCTTGCGGGCATAACCGGGATCGAGCGCATGCTCGGCGTCGATGAAAGCGCAGGTGCCCCCCTTTTTCTGGGCCTCGGCGATGGCATGCAGCGCGAGCGTCGTCTTACCCGAACTTTCCGGGCCGTAGATCTCGACGATACGCCCGCGCGGCAGGCCGCCGATTCCGAGCGCGATATCGAGCCCGAGCGAACCGGTGGAGATACAGTCCGCCTGTTCCTTCGGCCGCTGACCGAGGCGCATGATCGATCCCTTGCCGAACGACCGCTCGATCTGGCTAAGCGCTCCCTCGAGCGCTTTTGTCTTGTCCATTTCCATTCCCCGAATCCCGATTTCCACCGCTGACCTCCTCTGGAGCGCGAACAGCGACGGCGTCCCGGGTGTGAAAGCCACACTTGTCGCCGAGTCTGTCACAGCCTGAGCCTTTCCGGCAATGAGGCGGAGCCGGAATTCGTTCCGGGCCGCTCTGTTTATTTTCTGAATGCCGCAGAAAACCGGGTTTCATGCCCGCTGCGACCTGAAGCGTAAACGATCCGTTAATAATTCGTTCGCTTTTGTTCTTTTTAGAACAAAGAGAGAACACGTGCAATCGGAATCCTGCTCAGCGGTGATTTTTCGGAGGATCGGAAACAGGAACGACGGTATCGTCACGCACCGGCCCGCTTCGCCCGGAGAAAAGAAGGATCTGCGTATGTCCCGGGAAATCCCTGTCATCGATATCGAACCACTGCGGCACGGCAGCGCCGCCGCACGCGCTGAGACGGCTGCCGCACTGGGAAAAGCCTGCCGTGAAACAGGATTTTTCTACATCACCGGCCACGGCGTGTCCCCGGACACCATGATGAAGCTCTTCGACGCCTCCCGGCTTTTCTTCAGTCAGCCACCTGAGGTGAAGGAACAGGTCGCCAGAAGCCGCCTGGGCAAAAACCGCGGTTATGTCGGGCTGGGCGTGGAACGCCTCGACACAACCTCCCTGCCCGACAACAAAGAAGCCTTCAACATCAGCCCCAATGAGACCGACGGCGTCGATGGCTGGCCGCCGCTGCCGGGCTGGCGTGAGCTGATGGAAGATTATTTCAGCACCTGCCTGAACCTCGGCGCCGCCCTGCATCGCGGATTCGCCCGCGATCTTGGCGTGGCCGAGGATTTTTTCGCCGACAAGTTCAGAAAGCCGCTCGCGACGCTGCGCCTTCTTCACTATCCGGCCGCACCGGCCCCCCAGGCAGGCGCACCCGGAGCCGGAGCGCATACCGATTACGGCAACGTCACCATTCTGGCAGTCAACGGTGTCTCCGGGCTTCAGGTCCGTCCGCGTGGCGGAGAGTGGACCGACGCGCCGCTGATCCCCGGAACATTCATTTGCAATATCGGTGACTGTCTGATGCGCTGGAGCAACGACATCTATATCTCAACGCCGCATCGCGTCATCAGACCTGCGGCGGAGCGCTATTCGATCGCCTTTTTCCTCGATCCGGACGCTGACGCGGTGGTCGATCCCATCCTTTCCCGCCCCGGTGACGTCGCGCATTATCCACCCGTCACCGGCCATGATTATCTGCAGGAACGGCTCACCGCGACGTACGGCCATCAGTCCTGAAGACAGCAGCCTCTACCGGAACCAGGCACCACATGGCGGCTGTCTCCCGCCGCCATGTCAGGTCGTCAGCAGCATCACAAACGCACAGACCCCCGCTACTCCGAGCACACAGACAAGGAAAATACCCAGCGGATTGACCCCCACCGCGTGCGTGTCTTCCGCAAGAATGGCTTTACGGACGGCCTGATAATGCCAGAGCGCGGCAGGCAGCAGCATCGTCCCGATCCCGGTCAGCACAATGCCCAGCACGGAAGCCGGACCATGCGTGCTGCTTCCCGTCAGATGGGATGCAGGAAGATGCGCCACGAGACGCAGAAACAGATCGAACTTCGCCAGAAAACACCCGAACACGATGATTGCCAGCGCCGTCCGGACCCAGGCGAGAAATGTCCGCTCATTCGCCGCGTGATCGCTGTAACGGGGAATCATACCCGGAACTCCCTGTCAGCCATCAGTCCGGACCCGTCTTTCATCGCAGCAGATCATCCTGCCGGATCACCGTCTCCGGTCGCGAGAAGGCAGACCAGTCGTCCTGAACCGGCGGCGGTTCCATATCCGCCTGCTGCCCGGAACGCGAACCGGCGCCCGCAGCGGCGAGCGCCCAGCCAGCCGTAAGAAACAGCCACCCCGCCGGCGGCACGGAAAACAGGGCGCTGGTGCTGGCCAGCGGCCAGAGCTGAACGCAGAGTGCAACCAGCAGCATCGCGTTTTCCGGCGTCGGGGGTACCGTCTCAGACGTTCGCGCCATGCGCTCGACTCCGGGCACCGGCAGATGCGGGCGCACGACGATCCTCAGCCAGGACAGGGCCATCAGCACGAAGAGAAGCAGTCCCGGCAGCCCGGCGGCCGTCGCCACCTGAAGATAATAATTGTGCGGATGAAGATTACAGCCCGATTCCGGCGGCGCGACATAGGGAATACCGAGCAGCGGCATATCGTGAAGATAGGACGGATCAAGGCAGTGCAGCCGGAATCCGTCAAAGCCGAGCCCCAGGAAAGGATGCGCCTCCACCATCGCTCCGGCTCGTCCAAAAAGCTGCCCGTAATCACTGGACGCGAAATGCGCCAGCTGATGCGTGAATTTCAGCACGAGCTTGGCATAGCTGGGCGGAGAGACCACTGGCAGCGCCACCAGAAGCACACCGGCAAGTGCAACGGCGCCAAGCACCGGCAGGCGCATCGGCTTCACCAGCAGGGCGGTCAGCAGCAATCCGAGAAAGGTCAGCACGGCAGCCATCCGCTGCCCGATGAGAATCATCGTGGCGACACACAGCAACAGGAGCAGACCGCCATTCAGACGCCGACGCCATGAATCGTCCGAAAGCCGGCGCAGGATGCCAGGCATCGCTCCGGGAAACAGCACCATCAGCAGGGCGTTGCCGGCTTTCGGATGAACGAACGGGCCGGTCAGAGCGCCGTCGCCCCAGCGCGGATAACCAAAAATATTGGTGCCGGTCAGATATTGCTCCCAGCATTCGGCGATCGTCCAGGTCGCCAGAAACGCACAGACAAACGCCAGACTCTTCCGCACGCGGGAACCTGTCAGCACCCAGAACGCCAGCGCCGCGCAGAAGATGAAGAAGCGCAGGGTAAGCAGCCCCTGCATGAACGAGGCAAACGGACCGGTGAGAGCGGAGGACAGCGTAATCAGCCCCCATAAGCCGAGCCCCCACTGAAGCCAGCGCGCCCGAAGCCAGGACCAGTCGCGCAGCAGGGCGCTGCGCAGCAGAAACAGAACCGCGACGATCGACAGATCCGCATCGGCCAGCGCCCGCGCCCGGAACAGCAGCACCGGCAGGATGACAGTGAGCACCACGGCCACCGCCTTCAGCAGCAGCTGTCGCACGAAAGCACCCGGCGAAACTCCGGGCGGGAATCCGGGAAATCCGCCGCCGAACGGGGAACCGCCGGCGCGAAAACCATTCATAACGAAGATGTTCAGCTTCACGACTCAGGGCCTCTTCGCCTGACCAGAGGTCAGGCCGCCGTTCCCCCCACCGTCAGACCGGTCATTTTCAGCGTCGGCTGCCCCACACCGACAGGCACACCCTGTCCGGCCTTGCCGCAGGTGCCGATCCCCGGATCGAGCGCGACATCGGAACCGATCATGGAAACGGTTTTCATCGCTTCAGCACCGCTGCCGATCAGCGTGGCGCCCTTGACGGGATACGTCACCTTCCCATCCTCGATCATATAGGCCTCGGACGCCGCGAACACGAATTTGCCGGAGGTGATGTCCACCTGACCGCCCCCGAAATTCACCGCGTAAAGACCGCGCTTCACGGAACGGATCATTTCGTCCGTCGTGACTTTGCCTTCCAGCATCAGCGTGTTGGTCATGCGCGGCAGCGGCACATGCGCATAGGACTGCCGGCGACCGTTTCCCGTCGGCGCCACGCCCATCAGTCGCGCATTCAGACGGTCCTGAATGAAACCGGTCAGGATACCGTCCTCGATCATCACGGTCCGGCCTGACGGCGTTCCTTCATCATCAACCGTAAGGCTGCCGCGCCGGTCCGGAAGCGTGCCGTCATCGATAACCGTCACACCGGGGCTGGCGACGCGCTGTCCCATCAGATCGGAGAACATCGACGTTTTCTTGCGGTTGAAATCGCCTTCCAGCCCGTGCCCCACCGCCTCGTGCAGCAGAATCCCCGGCCAGCCGGCGCCGAGCACGACCTCCATCTCTCCGGCGGGCGCGGGTTTCGCGTCGAGATTGACCAGAGCCATGCGCAGCGCCTCGTCCACGGCGCCGCGCCAGGCGTCCGTCTCCAGCAGCTTCGTCACACTGTAGCGACCGCCAAAACCATGGGAGCCGCTTTCGCGGCGTCCGTCCTTTTCGACCACGACGCTGACATTCAGCCGTACCAGAGGCCTGAGATCGGCGACGCGCACGCCGTCGCCCCGCATAATCTGGACGGCCTGCCACTCGGCCGAGAGCGAGGCCATGACCTGCACCACGCGGGAGTCGCTGGCGCGGGCATAGGCGTCGATTTCACCGAGAAGGGCAGCGCGTCGCACGAAATCGGTGCCGTCGAGCGGATTGAGATCGCTGTAAAGCCGGGTATTGGTCGAGCGGGGCGGCGGAGCCATGATGCCGGACCGGCCGTTCCGCACTTCCCTGACGGTATCGCCGGCGCGGCGGAGGGAAATGGCGCTGATTTCATCCGAATGCGCGAAGCCGGTTTCCTCGCCGATAACGCTTCGCAGGCCGAAGCCACGGCTCGTGTTGAACGACGCCGAGCGGATGACGCCGTCATCAAGCGACAGCCCTTCGCTTTCCCGGTATTCCAGAAACAGCTCGCCGTCATCCATGCCGTCCAGCGTCTGCGCCGTCAGGGTTTCGGCTTCATCTCTGGTAAGCAGCGCGCCGCTTCGTCCGAAGAAGAGCTGATCCGTCGCGGCGAGCGGACCCAGCCCTTCGACAGAGGAGCGCAGGCTCCGTGCCTCCGGTGCGATTGCGTCGAAGCCCTGGGCGGTCGGGGTTGAGGCGGGGGACGACATGGGCAAAACTCCCGGAGAAACAGGTTCCTGAGGAACCGGGCCCGGCGAAACCGGGCGATATGGGGTGCGGTCAGACGGATTCATCATCCGGACAGGGTTTTCTGTCATAACCGTTTTCGCATGAACCGGAAAACCCGACGGCCTTTCGCCCGCTTTAATCCTGCAGGCGATCCGGCGGATGGTCTGGTGACCGGGTGAGGAAAGGAAATTTTTTGAGGCCGCTGATTTCGCCCCTTTCATCACGGACAGATCCCTCTGACATCAGCAGCGTGACTGCCCGGCGCAAGACCCGGTCTCCGGCTTTCGCTCTGCTGATTCTTGCGGGCCTCTCCGTCATGCCCGCGACAGCGTTCGCACAGGCCGTCTCGCAGGCCGCACAGATAGCGGCTCCTGCCGGACAGGATCAGGACCGGGGTCGGGATCAGGCGGATGCGCCGGTGATCCTGCTCCATCCGCCGGTTATCCCGGCCCGGCAGTCCAGCGTGCGGGCCGATGTCTCACAGGATCTCCGGCCGCCTTCGATCGCGCTGGACGGGCTGTTTTCCGCGATCGGCGATGCCCGGATTTTCACGGATGCCAAGGCGGCGGCGGACGCTTATCCCAACCATCCGCCCACCGAGATTCTGGCTGCATGGCGCGCTCAGAAGAATGATCCGGGTTTTGACATCAAGGCCTTCGTGGCGACGTATTTCACGATTCCGGCTATTGTCTCGGCTGCCTATCAGCGCAGACCGGGCGAGAATGTGCGCGATTACATCACCGGCATGTGGGATGTGCTGACACGGCCGCCGGACAGGCCGCTTCCCTGGTCGTCGCTGCTGCCGCTTCCGGAAAAATACGTGGTGCCTGGCGGGCGATTCAGCGAACTCTATTACTGGGACAGCTACTTCACGATGATCGGTCTCAACGAGGACGACCGCATCGACCTTCTGCGTTCGACGCTGGAGGATCTGGCCTCACTGATCGATCGTTACGGACACATCCCGAATGGCAGCCGGACTTATTATCTGAGCCGGTCGCAGCCGGCGTTTTTCGCGCTTATGGTCGATCTTCTGGCCACGCATGACGGAGAGCAGGCCTACAGAAAGTTTCTGCCGGAACTGCAGCGCGAATATGATTACTGGACCGACGGGGCGGCGACGCTGGAGCCCGGTCACGCCTGGCGCCATTCCGTCCGGCTGAAAGACGGAACGCTGATGGTTCGTCCGTGGGACGACCTCGATACACCGCGCGATGAAAGTTATCCGCAGGACATCGCCACGGCGGCCTCGACGAAGCGTCCGTCTCAGGATGTGTGGCGCAATCTTCGTGGCGGTTCGGAAACCGGGTGGGATTTCTCGTCGCGCTGGCTTGCTGACCGGCACACGCTGAACACGATCATCACGACGGATCTGGTAACGATCGAAATGAACTGCGCGGTCGCTCATCTCGCCGACACCCTGGCGAAAGCGTACAGACTGACCGGCGACAAGGCGTCTGCCGGGCGATATGCGAAGGATGCGGCGGAGCGGGTCGCGGCGATCCGCAGGGTGCTGTGGGACGAAAAGCGCGGCGCGTTTTATGATTACAACTGGAAGAAAGAACAGTCCGGCGATGTGTTGTCCGGCGCTACGGCCGCGCCGCTTTTCTTCCGGATCGCCACGAAGGCCCAGGCCCGTGCGGTCGCGAAAACACTGCAGGACAGACTGCTGAAAATCGGAGGTCTGACCGCGACGGATATTTCCAGCGGACAGCAATGGGATTCCCCGAACGGATGGGCGCCATTGCAGTGGATGGCGATCAAGGGACTGAATCAGTACGGCGAGGACGCTCTGGCGGAGGAAATCGCCCGGCGGTGGATGGCGCGCGTGATCGGGACTTATGAAAAGAGCGGTGTCCTTTTTGAAAAATACGATGTCGTCGCACCGGATATCAGTCCGACCGGCGGGGCCGGCGGGGGTGAATACCCGATGCAGATCGGGTTCGGCTGGACCAATGGCACGCTGCTCGCGCTGATGAACCGCTATCCGCGCGATGTTGAGCAGATCCTGAACAGGAATCCGCTTTCCGGTCAGGCCTCGAAGGAAAATCCGGCGACGGAAGGACCGGATACGGCACCGATCCCGGTCGTCCGGAAGCCGACGATGGAGGGACAGGTTCTTCCCCCGGTGCCGGCAGCGGGAACCGGGGCGGGAACGCCGGATCTCAGTCTGATGCCGTTGCCCCAGGCGTCACATTAACCAGGAGCCGGCGCCATGGCATGTCGGCTTCAGCGTGCGCCTCCGGACGGCCGGATGCATGACATTGCGATCGTTCCTGTAAGGATGTGCGCTTTTGGAAAATATCCGCCTCTCTCCGCTGCGACCTGACGACGCGCCGGAAATGTTCGCCGGCCTGTCCGATGAAAGAGGCTATGCTTTTATTCCGGACGAGCCACCGGAGACGCCTGAAAAACTGCGGGAGCGATATATCATGCTCTCATCAGGCGGGACGCCGGACGGGCGCGAAATCTGGCTGAACCTGATTATCAGATATGGTGATGACAGGCGTCCCGCGGGCTACACGCAGGCGACGCTTACCGGACAGGAAGCGCTGGTCGCATATCATGTCTTTCCATCTTTGTGGCGGAACGGCATCGCAACAGCGGCGATGACCCTGATGCTGAACGATCTCTTCGCACGCGATACCATTCATACTGCCCGTGCGTTTGTGGACACACGGAACGCGGGTTCAGTCGCGCTTCTGAAGAAGCTCGGCTTTACGCTCCTGCGAAAGATTGTGAATGCCGATTTCTTCAGGGGCGCGCAGAGTGACGAGTTTGAATTTACCCTGACGCGCGAAGCGTGGTGTACGGATAGCGATAAGTCTTTGATAAAATAAAAGTTTTTGGGTGCCGCCTTTTTTCAAAAAGGCGGCGTCTTCTGAAGCTTTCTGAAAAAAGCTTCACCAAAAACTTCTTGTAATAACGGCTGACTGATCAGCTCTTGTTTTCGAAAAAGTCTTTGACGCGGCTGAAGAATCCGGCGTGTTCCGGGCTGCCCTTTACGTTTTCACCGGCTTCTTTTTCGAACTCTTCCAGCAGTTCACGCTGACGCTTGTTCAGATGCTGCGGCGTTTCCACCGTGACCTGAATATACATATCGCCACGCGAGGAAGAGCGGAGAACCGAGAAGCCTTTGCCCCGCAGACGGAAGTGCTCACCGCTCTGCGTGCCGGCCGGAATTTTCACGCTGGCGCGGCTGCCGTCGATGACCGGCACCTCGATTTCGGTTCCAAGCGCGGCCTGAGCCATACGGAGCGGAACACGGCAGTAGATATTCGAACCGTCGCGCTGGAAGAGTTCGCTGGTCTGGATCGCGACATGAACGTAGAGATCGCCGGGCTCCGCGCCCTTGCCGCCGGATTCTCCTTCGCCGGACAGGCGAATCCGCATGCCGTCCTCGACACCGGCGGGGATCGCGACTTCGAGCGTGCGGGATTTCTGAATCGTGCCAACGCCCCGGCAGGCCGTGCAGGGATCTTTCACGACCTTGCCCGCGCCGTGACAGGTCGGGCAGGCCCGTTCGACGACGAAGAAACCCTGCTGAGCCCGCACCTTGCCTGCGCCATGGCAGCTCGGACAGACGCTGACGCCGGACTCACCGTCTTTCGATCCCGTGCCGTCACAGGATTCACAGATCACGCGGGTATTGACGGTGATGGATTTTTTTACGCCGGCGAAGGCCTCGGCCAGCGTAATCTCGACCTGGGTCTGGATGTCGGCGCCGGCGCGGCGGCCTCCACCGCCACGACGCCCACCCATCATGTCTCCGAACATCTGCTCGAAGATGTCTCCCAGACCGCCCCCCGCGAAACCGCCACCGAAATCGAAGCCGCCCGGCCCGCCACCGCCGCCCTCGAAAGCCGCATGACCGAAGCGGTCATAGGCCGCACGTTTCTGATCGTCTTTCAGAACGTCGTAAGCTTCGTTGATTTCCTTGAAACGGGCTTCCGCCGCGGCATCTCCCGGATTGCGGTCCGGGTGATATTTCATGGCCAGTTTGCGATACGCTTTTTTCAGATCGTCGGAAGAGACTTCACGGGAGACTTCCAGAACAGCGTAATAATCAATTTTCGTGGCCATCGATTTCCTCGCAGGCGGCCTCCGGTCGCGGACGCATCAGGCGTCGGGAGGACAAAAAACGGACGCCCGCCCCGTATGATGGAGCGGGCGCCTGAAACCTGGAAGGCAACAAACCAGCCTTCCGGAACGGGCGACCGGACTTGCGTCCGGCCGTGATCAGGACTGTGCCGCTCAGGACTTCTTGTCGTTGATCTCTTCGAAGTCCGCGTCGACAACCTTCTCGTCGGGGTTCGCGCCGCCCGCGGCGGACGCACCTTCCGCACCCGGAGCCGCGCCTTCCTGGCCGGCCTTGTAGACAGCCTCGCCGACCTTCATCGCGGCCTGCGTCAGACGCTCGGAAGCCGACTTCACCGCCTCGGCGTCAGATCCCTCAAGAGCTGACTTCACAGCGGCAATGGCGCTTTCAGCCTCGCTGCGATCGGCAGCCGGAACCTTGTCGCCAGCCTCGCTCAGAGACTTCTCGACCTGGTTGACCAGAGACTCAGCGTTGTTCCGTGTCTCCACGGCTTCGCGCTTCGCCTTGTCAGCCGCCGCATTCGCCTCGGCGTCTTTGACCATCTTGTCGATGTCGGCATCGGACAGACCACCGGACGCCTGGATCTTGATCTGCTGCTCTTTACCCGTCGCCTTGTCTTTCGCGGACACGGAAACGATGCCGTTGGCGTCGATATCGAACGTCACCTCAATCTGCGGCACGCCGCGCGGCGCCGGCGCAATTCCCGTCAGGTCGAAGTTCCCCAACAGCTTGTTGTCAGCCGCCATCTCACGCTCGCCCTGATAGACCTTGATGGTCACAGCGCTCTGATTGTCTTCCGCTGTCGAGAAGGTCTGGCTTTTCTTCGTCGGGATCGTCGTGTTGCGATCGATCAGACGGGTGAACACGCCACCCAGCGTTTCGATACCCAGCGACAGCGGCGTCACATCGAGAAGCAGAACGTCCTTGACGTCACCCTTCAGCACCGCGCCCTGAATAGCCGCACCGATCGCCACGACCTCATCGGGGTTCACGTTGCGGGCAGGCTCTTTACCGAAGAAGCTCTTCACTTCCTCGATGACCTTCGGCATGCGGGTCATGCCGCCGACGAGGATAACTTCGTCGATCTGGGACGCGGACAGGCCGGCATCCTTCAGAGCCGCCTTGCAGGGCTCCATCGTGCGAGTGATCAGGTCATCGACCAGGCTTTCCAGCTTCGCGCGGGTCAGCTTGACCACGAGATGCTTCGGACCGGAGGCATCGGCCGTGATGAACGGCAGGTTGATCTCGGTTTCCTTGGAGGAAGACAGCTCGATCTTCGCTTTTTCCGCCGCCTCTTTCAGACGCTGCAGAGCCAGCTTGTCAGATTTCAGGTCAATGCCCTGATCGCGCTTGAACTCGCTCGCAAGGAAATCGATGATCCGGTTATCGAAGTCTTCACCGCCGAGGAACGTGTCACCGTTGGTGGACTTCACCTCGATCACGCCATCGGAGATCTCAAGGATGGACACGTCGAAGGTGCCGCCACCAAGATCGTAAACCGCAACCGTGCCGCCGTTCTTCTTTTCAAGACCATAGGCCAGAGCGGCCGCCGTCGGCTCGTTGATGATCCGCAGAACCTCAAGACCGGCGATACGGCCGGCGTCTTTCGTCGCCTGACGCTGGGCATCATTGAAGTAGGCAGGAACGGTAATGACGGCCTGCGTCACTTTCTCGCCGAGATAGGACTCAGCGGTTTCCTTCATCTTGCCCAGAACGAACGCCGCGATCTGCGACGGGGAATATTTCTTGCCGCGCGCCTCAACCCATGCGTCGCCATTATCACCTTTGACGATCGCGTAGGGAACCAGCTCCTTGTCCTTCTGGACGGTCGGATCATCGTAACGACGACCAATCAGGCGCTTGACGGCATACAGCGTGTTGGACGGGTTGGTGACGGCCTGACGCTTCGCGGCCTGTCCGACCAGCATCTCACCGCCCTCGGTGAATGCGACCATGGACGGCGTCGTGCGGGCGCCTTCACTGTTCTCGATAACGCGGTTTTCGCTGCCTTCACGGATGGCGACGCAGGAGTTTGTCGTACCGAGATCGATACCAATAACTTTACTCATATATTCAGTCTCCCTTCAGCGGCACCATCCGGCCCGAAGCACCGGATACTGCCCTTCAATGCTACGGCTCCCATCGTCTTCCGACCGGACCCGCCTTTAGCTTAAACCGATGTAAGAACCACCGGAGAGGGTTTCAAGAGTATACTGCTCCTGAAATGAATCCCCTTTTCAGGGACTCTGACGCTTACTGCGCCTGGCCGCCCTCGTTCTTCGCCACGACCACCATGGCCGGCTTCAGCAGGCGGCCGTGAAGGGTCCATGTCGGTGTCCAGGCCTGGATAACCGTGCCGTGGGCATGTTCTTCGCTGGGCTGTTCCGCCATGGCCTGATGATGGTTCGCGTCGAAGGCCTGACCGGACGGATCATGGGAGATCACGCCGTGCCGTTCGAGGATGGAGAGGAACGAGCGCTCGGTGCTCTCGATGCCTTCCCGCATCTTCGTAATCATGCCGTCCTCATTCTCTGCCGGCTTCGGCAGACTGGCGAGACCACGACGAAGGTTTTCGGCCGCCTCGACGACATCGCGGGCGAATTTCTGCACCGCATACTGCCGCGCGTCGTCCAGCTCGCGCTTTGTGCGCGCGCGCAGATTCTGCATCTCAGCTTCCGAGCGGACCCATTTGTCATGTTCTTCGGCAAGCTGCGCTTCGAGTTCCTTGATCCGGGCGCTCGCCGCGCTCATCACGTCATCAGCGCTTCCGGCGCCGGCGGCAGGCGCCTCCGGCTGCACATCTTCATGAGACACGTGTGGCGATCCCTGCTCTGTCTGGCCGGACCCGGCATGCTCCGCTGCCGTTCCGGTCTCGTGATTTTCTGTCATGTTCATCATAGCAATGAGTTAGGCATCCTCACTCTGGCCCGCAAGGCACGCAAACCGAAGAAAACGTGACATATCCGCGGCCGGCCATGTTGCATCCACGTCATCCGGACCGGCCTGAACCGGCTCCGGATGACGGCAGTCTATAATCATCAGCTTCTTCACAAAATCCGAACTGTCATTCATGCATGACAGTCAGACGCAGGTCCGCGATCCCCATAGCACCGGCTGTGGGAGCGGGCTATGGTCGCGCCGGCAGCAGGCATGCCCATATGGCAGGCGCGTATTTACTGACGCGCTTTTACAGCGGGAGAGACGGATCCGTGACGGAGACGACAAAACAGACGATCGCCCTGGTCGATGACGATCGCAACATTCTGGCCTCCGTCCAGATGACCCTGGAAGCCGAGGGTTATCAGGTCCGGACCTATACGGACGGCGAGCAGGCGCTCCAGGACCTGACAACGCGGCCGGTGGATCTGGCCGTGCTCGACATCAAGATGCCACGCATGGACGGCATGGAGCTTCTCCAGAGGCTGCGGGCACGGTCGAGCCTGCCCATCATCTTCCTTTCGTCAAAAGACGAGGAAGTCGATCAGCTGATGGGACTCCGCCTCGGCGCGGATGATTACATCACGAAGCCTTTTTCCCAGCGCCTTCTGATCGAACGGATCCGGGCGCTCCTGCGTCGTAACGAGGTCAACCGCGCCGAGGCCGCCGGCGAGGCCACGGGTTCCCTGCTCGTTCGTGGCAATCTCACGCTCGATGAGGCCCGGCACCGCAGCCAGTGGCGTGGCAGTGACGTTCCGCTGACCGTCACGGAATTCCTCCTGGTCAAGGCGCTCGCGGCCCGGCCGGGACTGGTCAAATCCCGCGATCAGCTCATCGACGCCGCTTACGGCGACAATATCTATGTCGATGACCGGACCATCGACAGTCATATCAAGCGGGTCAGAAAGAAATTCCGGCAGGTTGATGACGATTTCAACCAGATCGAAACGCTGTATGGCATCGGCTATCGTTATAAAGAGGAGTGACCGGTGAAAGGGGCGCGTTCATGAGCAGTCAGTCCGGCGCCCGCCTCTTTTCCGCTGTCACGTCCTGATCATGTCCGGTGAGGCTTTCGACCGGCGCGCCGACGTTCAGTCTGACACTGCGGCCGCCGATGAGGCGCCCGTGACCGCCGGCCCTCCGGACGGAAACAGGACCGGACGGGCAGGCTGGCTGTCAGCGCGGCTCGCCGGACTGACACAGAAATTTCGCGGCATTATTCCCCATCCGTCGGATACGCCGTCCGATTTGCTCGATGCGTCGGATCGCCGCCTCATCTCGCCGATGATGCGCCGCATTCTGCTGGTGAACATGCTGCCGCTCGTCGTGTTCGGCCTGACGCTGCTGTTCCTCAATCAGTTTCGCAACAGTCTGCTGAACGCCGAAGTCGATGCGCTGCGTGAACAGGCCCGTATCTATGCGGGCGCACTCGGGCAGAGCGCGGTCTCGATCAGTCCGGCGGCGCGGACCCGGCACGGAGAATCTTTTCCGGGCGGCTCCTACGTTCTGGAAGCCGTGCTGACACGCCCGCTGCTTCTGCGTCTTACCGAACCGAGCCCGAGCGCCGATGCCCGCGTATATGCGCCGGACGGCCAGCTCATCGCCGACAGTCATCAGGAGAAACTGGCGCATCGCCCGGCGGGCAGCCCGCCGCTGCCTCCCGATCAGCAGGAGCCGCCCGCCGGAGATGGCACCGGGGATGGCGCCAGGCCGGCTGCCGGTCCGAACCGGAACAGCGTTCTGCATCGTCTGCTCGACTCACTGGTCGGCGGCGCCGATGACGGGCCGATGACGGACGGAGGAAATGGTTTTCGCCATAGCAGCAGCGAAACCGGACGGGATGACACGGAAACGCCGCCCTATATCCGCCGGACCCGCGACCATACACTTGTCATCACGGTCGCCGAACCGGTCATTCATGACGGGCAGACTGTCGGCGTGATCCAGCTCACACGCACCGGCGAGGTCGTCGATACCTCCCTCTTCAAGATCCGGTCGTCCATCCTGTCGCTGTTTCTGCTGGCCATGGCGATCATGGTTCTGCTCTCCTGGTATCTGTCGCTGACCATCGCCCGCCCGCTTCTGCGTCTTGCCAGTTCCGCGCATGTCATGCGGGAGAGTTCCGGCCGCACCGGCACCGTGCCCAGCGTTCTGCTCGGGCGGCGCGACGAGATCGGCGATGTCGCGCGTGCCCTGCAGGACAGTGCTCAGGCTCTGTGGACCAGAATGGATGCGATCGAACGTTTCGCCGCGGATGTTTCACATGAAATCAAGAATCCGCTGACCTCCATCCGCTCGGCGATCGAGACCTCTCTGCGCATCGACGATGTGGAGCGCCAGCGCCGGCTGCTGACGATCATCGCAGACGACGTGCGCCGGCTGGACCGGCTGATTACCGATATTTCCGACGCCAGCCGTCTGGATGCGGAACTTTCCCGCGCCCAGGCGACCCCGGTGGCCATTGCGCCGCTGCTGTCACTGCTGGCCGAGATTCATCAGTCCACCCGCAAACCGGAACAGCCCCATGTCACGCTCTCTGTCACCGGCGACGAAGCCGGCCATCCGCTGCGCGTTCTCGCGGTGGAGGACAGGCTGGTGCAGGTGCTGCGGAACCTGATCGGAAACGCCATTTCGTTCTCGCCGCCGGACGGATACATCCTGCTGGAGGCTCATCCGGCTGGACAGATGGTGGAGATCGCGGTGTCTGACGAAGGTCCAGGCATTCCCCAGGCGAAGATCGACTCGATCTTCGACCGTTTTTATTCCGAACGACCGAAATCCGAGAATTTCGGCCAGCATTCGGGCCTTGGCCTGTCGATCAGCCGCCAGATCATTCAGGCGCTGCGCGGAACCATTCACGCTGAAAACCGGGTGGACGGTCAGGGGCATGTGCTTGGGGCACGGTTCGTGATCCGGCTTCCGCGCGCGGCGTGACGGCCCTGCAGCCCGTTCTCTGTCGTTTGCAAATACAGGCGCGGTGGCTTTTCGGGGCTTTGCCCCGAACCCCACAAAGGGACGCAGTCCCTTTGATCCCGGTTTGTTAAGAACAAAAAAAAACCCGGACTGTCGGACAGTCCGGGGCTGAATCTTCTGAATGGACAAAAGAGTTTATCGCGGGGAGAGCACCATCACCATCTGACGGTTTTCCAGCCGCGGCATCTGCTCGACCTTTGCCTGTTCGTCCATCTCAGTGCGGATGCGCTCCAGAACCTTCACACCCAGATCCTGATGAGCCATTTCACGACCGCGGAAACGGAGTGTCACCTTGACCTTGTCGCCTTCGCCGATGAACGACTTCATGGCGCGCATCTTCACCTGGTAGTCATTTTCGTCGATGTTCGGACGAACCTTGACTTCCTTGATTTCGATGACCTTCTGCTTCTTCCGGGCCTCGTTCCGCTTTTTCTGCTGCTCGTACTTGTACTTGCCGTAATCAAGGATTTTGCAGACAGGAGGCTCAGCGTTCGGGCTGATTTCCAGCAGGTCGAGACCGACACCGTAAGCGCGGGCCAGCGCTTCACGTGTCGGCATGACGCCCTGCATCTCGCCATCCTGATCGATCAGACGGACCTGGGGTATACGGATCTCCTCGTTGACGCGGGGTCCCTCCCGGCCTGGGGGAGAGGGAATGGGTGGTCTGGCTATGGTCAGCTCCTGTCGACGTGACAAAGAAAGGCGCGCAGGCCATACGACCCGGCGCGCGAAAGGTTGCACGACAGTATGTGCGTAAACGATCGCACAAGATCAAGCATTCCCGTTATGCTCCGATCGCGATCAGCTATGCGAAAACTGCCCGGCAGGCAGAAAATGGTAACAGATCCGTGCGCCGGACATCGCTTTTCGCTGGCCTTTTCACTGATCATCGCCATCATTATTCTGGCCGTCATCAGCCGGACGGACACCGATCGGCACCTGCAGCACGATGGTCGCCGTCTTCCGGCGCACCGTCAGCGGCAGCACGGTTCCCGGTTTCGCCGCCGCGACGGCCCGGATCAGGGTGCGCGCGTTCTCCACCCGCTCGCTCCCGACTGTCGTGACGAAGTCTCCCTTCCGGACGCCGCCCTTCTGCGCAGGGCCGCCCTTATCGAGATCAACCACTCTTGAACCGTCCTGGCCGTCTTCGTCCTCAAGCGTGACACCCAGCCAGCCCCGGTCGATATGTCCCTGGGTGCGAAGGGCCTCGACCACAGGAATCACAATTTCCGACGGAATGGAGAACCCGATCCCCACCGATCCGCCCGTGGGCGAGACAATGGCCGTGTTGATGGCGATGACCTCGCCGCTCATGCTGAATGTCGGACCACCCGAATTGCCCGGATTGATCGGGGCATCGAGCTGCAGGAAATCGTCGAACGGGCTGGCGCCGATATCGCGTCCGCGCGCGGAGACGATGCCGGCCGTGACCGACGAGCCCAGGCCGAACGGATTACCCGCCGCCATGATCCAGTCCCCCACCTGAACACGACGGCTGTCGCCCCAGCGTACGAACGGCAGCGGTGTCAGGCTTTCCACCTTGATCACGGCGATATCGGTGAGATCGTCGCTGCCCAGCACCCGGGCCGGAAGTTCGTGCCCGTTCGCGAGCGAGACAGTGATATTGTTGGCGTCACCGACCACATGATTATTCGTCACGATGACGCCGGAAGGATCGATGATGAACCCCGACCCCGCACCGAGCAGCTCTTCCCCATGCCGGCGCAGGCGTTCCCGGAATTTACGTTCGAGCGGCGTGCCTTTGACATCCGGCAGCACATGCAGGTGACGGTTCGAGGACGGGTCCATGTCGCGGGTAACGGCGATGTTCACCACGGCCGGCACCACTTTCCGGACCAGCGGCGCGAAGGTGACGGGCAGCCCGGCGACAAGGGGCAGGCCACCGGACGCCGCGTCTGCGGGACCGGCATCTGTGGCCCCTGCGGCGACTTCGGCGTGGGCCGGCATTATGAGAAGACCCGCCGCGGAACCATAGCCGGACAGCGGCGGGGACAGCAGAGCCGTGGCCAGGATCAGTGCCCGGACGCAACGGGGACGACACTGTGACATCAGCGCGCAATCCGATGCCGGAGGCGGGAAACATTCAGGGGCATTGGCGGACAGCGGCTCTCATTACGGCTTTATTGTCTGGTCATAACGTCATGGGAGCGCAATGTCCCGTATCCGGCAGAAAGATATTTTCCGCGCGCCGTGCCCGTGACCGGCGCCCTGCGGCGCCTGTTCTTTGGTCCGCGCCCTGTGCCGTGGGCCTCACAGCCATTACCGCTTTGCCCGACTGCGCGAACCGCCGTTCTCTCCGCGTGGTGGTGGCGGTTCGGCGATCGCGGGGTTTTCCGGCCAGTCATGCCGCGGATAACGCCCGCGCATGTCGCGCCGCATATCGGGCCAGCCGCCGGTCCAGAACGCGGCCAGATCGGCCGTCAGCGCCTGCGGCCGTCCCGCCGGAGAGAGAAGCGCCAGACGCAGCGGCACGCGCCCTCCGGCGAGGCGGGGCGTCTCGGTTGTGCCATAGAAAACCTGCGCGCGGGCGGCGGCCACCGGGACAGGCTCGGTGTAATCGACCCTGATCCGTCCGCCTTTCAGCTTCAGCTCCGTGGGCAGTTCCCGATCCAGCATGACCAGATCCGCGTGGGAGAAGCGCGCCCGCAGGATCGCCTGGAGATCCAGCTCCTTCAGAGCGGCGAGCGTGGTGAGTCCGGCCAGCCAGGGCGACAGCCACGTCTCCGCCGAGGCGGCCAGCGCTTCATCAGACAGATCAGGCAGATCGTCGCGGCCCATTGCCTGTCGGGCGAGGGCCACACGGGCCCGGAACTGCCGGGCGGCGTCCGTCCAGGTCAGGGCCGTCTGAAGCGAGGCGGCGGCCTGCGACAGGAGCAGTCCCGCCGCGTCCTCGTTTTTCACGGTTTCGGTGCGGTCGCGCAACACCAGCGCTCCGATCCGCAGGCGACGCCGGGCCATGACCGCTCCGCTCACCGGGTCCAGGGCGGTTTCGACCTGTTCCGTCGCACGGGCCAGCAATGCGTCCGGCAGGGTGTCCGGGTTCAGTGGCGCGGCAAGGCGGATTTCCGCGCTCTTGCGGAGGAAAAGCGAAGCGACGGCAAGCAGGCGCTGATCCGCGAGGCGATCCGCCCGCCCGATCCGGGCGCTGCCGCCGCCCGAAAGCCGGAAGCTGCCCGCCTCACCGCGCCCCTGGGCGATACGGTCAGGGAATCCCGCCGCGATCAGCGCCGCCACGTCTCCGGATGCGACCAGCCCCTGAGGAAGACGCAGGCGTCTCCGGAACTGCGCTGACGCCTGACGGATACGGGCCAGAGCGCCGCGATCGGCGTCCGCGTGATCTCCGCCTGCGATCAGATCGAGCCTGAGACTGATATCGGCGGGCGGAACCGGCGGCGGACCGCCCCGCGCGCCGCCCATGCGGGGACGCAGCGGATCGCGTTCTTCCAGCAGCGCGGCCAGATCGGCCGCGAGAGCGGCTTCACGTTCATTCCGGGCGGCCAGAAGCATGGCGGCCAGGCGAGGATGGGTGCCCAGCGCGGCCATTCGCCGGCCTGCTTCGGTCGGTCTGCCGTCCGCGCTCAGAGCGCCGAGCAGAGCCAGGAGATCCTTCGCGGCGGCAAGTCCGCCCGCGGGCGGTGTGTCCGCGAAACGCAGCGCTGTTTCTTCACCGCCCATGGCGTCACGCCAGAGGCTGGTGGACAGGACGAAACCGGAGAGATCGGCGTCGAGGATTTCCGAGCGGTCATGCGGTGCGAGACCGCGTCCCGTCGCTTCCGTCCACAGGCGGATGCCCAGACCCGGCGCCTCGCGGCCCGCGCGCCCGGAACGCTGTGTGGCGGCGGCGCGAGAGATCCGCATCGTTTCAAGTCGCGCCAGACCGGCGCCGGGATCGAAACGGGGCGCACGCCGGAAACCGCCGTCAATGACGGTCCGGACACCCGGAACGGTGAGCGAGGTTTCGGCGATCGAGGTGGAGAGAATGACACGTCGACGTCCGTCCGCTTCAGGCGTCAGTACACGGGCCTGTTCGCCGGGCGGCAGTTCTCCGTGCAGGGGCAGGACGAGAGCGGGCACGCCGTCCAGAAGCTGAGCCGTGCGGCGGATCTCGCCCGTACCCGGCAGAAAGACGAGAATGTCGCCTTCGGTTTCCGCCAGTGCGTCCCTGATCGCCAGCGAGGCGCCCTGCGGAAGATCGCGCGCCGAGGTCAGATCGCGTTTTGCATGCCGCACCGTGACCGGGAACTGCCGTCCCGGACTCTCCACGACGGGAGCCTGCATGAGATCGCACAACATTTTCGTGTCGGCTGTGGCGGACATGGCCAGCAGACGCAGATCGGGACGCAGTGCCTGCTGCAGGTCGAGCGAGAAGGCGAGGGCGAGGTCGGCATCCAGCGACCGCTCATGGATTTCATCGAAGATGACACAGGCGACGTCGTCCAGCATCGGGTCCGACAGGAGACGGCGCAGGAACAGGCCTTCGGTGACGACTTCGATCCGGGTCGCCTGTGAAACAGCGGATTCCAGGCGGGTCCGGAAACCGACGGTTTGCCCAGTGGACTCACCGAGCAGAATGGCCATGCGCTGCGCCGCGGCCCGTGCCGCGAGGCGGCGGGGTTCCAGCATGATGATCCGCCCCGTCTCTCCCCGCCAGCCGGACTGGAGCAGCATCAGAGGCACCAGTGTTGTCTTGCCGGCGCCGGGAGGGGCGACGAGGACCGCGTTCGGCGTCTGATCCAGCGTGGCGGCGAGGGCCGGGAGACAGTCGCGCACCGGCAGATCGTCGCCCAACGCTGACAGAGAGGGGGCTGACAGAAGGGTTGCCAGCGCGGCGGCGGGGTCGGGAAAGGAACTGCTGGTCATGAACGGGGTTATGACGAGGTCGGTATCCTGCGGCAATCGTGGCGCCTTATGAGCGGGCTTTTCAGGGCTTTGCCCCGAACCCCACAAAGGGACCTGGTCCCTTTGATCCCGGTTTATTAACCCAGGCGGGGTGAAGGGGTCTGTGACCCCTTCCGGGTGCAGGACAGAGCCCTGCTCTGTCTCCTGTTTGCAAAAGACATAACGCCGGACTTTTCACGGGATCGCGGCCCTGTTTCTCCGGCAGGCCGCCGACGATATAGAAGAGCCGCTCTTTTTCTTCACAGGACCGCCGCCTTGCGCCAGATCGCCGCTTCCTTCCGTCTTCTTTTCGCGCTCGGTGTGCTGCTCCTCGTCGTCTCCGGCACGGGCCGGGCCGCGGAGAGTGATCCGGTCACCTCCGTTCGTGATACGGCCACGCTTGTCAGCGACAGCGACACCATCGGGCCGGGAAAGCCGGTCCGGTTCGGGCTGCTGCTGCGTCTCAGGCCGACATGGCACACATACTGGCGCAATCCGGGCGATGCCGGCGAGGCGCCGACCCTGGCCGTTACACTGACCGGAGCCGCGACAGGAAAGGCTGACGCGATCGACTGGCCGGCACCGAAGCGTCTGCCGGACGGGCCACTGATGTCCTACGGCTATACGGGCGACGTGCTGCTTCCGGTCAGCGTGACCCCGGCTGTGGGTGCGGATCAGGGCGGAAAGCCGGACGATGTCGCGGTCACGGCACATGCTGAGTGGCTCGTCTGTGCGGCTGTCTGCGTTCCTGAAGAGGGCGACTTCCGTCTCACGCTTCCGGCCGGCACGCCCGCTCCGTCTTCGCAGGCGCCGCTTTTTGCACGGGCCGCCGCGGCTCGTCCGATTCCCTCTCCTTTTACCGCCACGATTTCTCCGGACGGGATGCTCAGTCTGTCAGGAGCGGGGCTTTCTCCGCAGACCGTAAGCGACGCCTGGTTTATCCCCGACACCCCCGGCGTGATCAGCCAGATCGCTCAGCAGCCGCTGAAAGTGGCTGACGGGCATCTGACTCTCGGGCTGAAACCGCAGGATGGCTTTCATGCCGGCGCGGCGCTCGGAGGGATCGTTGTCCTGCGTGATGCCGCAGGCCAGGAGAGCGCCCTGTCGGTTGCGGCAAAACCGGGAGGCACGTCCGCCGCCATTCCTGCCGCCGGGGCCGCCCCGGTGGCAGGAGGCATGGTTTCCGCTGGCTGGCCCCGGCTTGCCGTGCTGGCTTTTCTGGGCGGGATGATTCTCAATCTGATGCCCTGCGTTTTCCCCGTGCTGGCCATGAAAGCGCTCGCGGTCATGCGGCTGGGCTCCGAAGAGGCCCGCGTGAAGAGCGCTCTGGCCTATATGGCGGGCGTGCTCGCGACCTTCGCGGCTCTGGGTGCCGCCACACTTGCGGTCCGCAATGCGGGGCTTTCCGCCGGATGGGGATTCCAGTTCCAGTCCGAGGGGTTTGTCGCCGCCATTTGCTGGCTGCTGTTCGCGGTCTCGTTCGGGATGCTCGGCATTTTCGAGCTGCCGGTCATCGGTGCGGGTCAGTCGCTGATCTCCCGCAGTCATGGCCTGATATCGGATTTCCTGACCGGCCTGCTCGCGGTTCTGGTGGCCACACCCTGCACAGCGCCCTTCATGGGCGCAGCCATCGCGGGGGCTCTCGCCGCGCCGCCGGTTTTCGCTCTGAGTATTTTCCTGAGCATGGGGCTGGGCCTTGCGAGCCCGTATCTGCTGCTGGCTGTCATTCCCGGTTTCGGGCGACTGCTGCCGAAGCCCGGGGCATGGATGGATCTGTTTCGTCAGATTCTGGCCTTTCCGATTCTCACGACCTGTGTCTGGCTGGGCTGGGTGCTCTCAAGACAGGGCGGGGGTGATGCCACGCTTATTCTGGGCGCTGGTCTTCTGGCGCTCGGCTTCAGCGGCTGGCTTGCGGTAACGGCACGCGCCCGGAACACGGAGAGGACAGCGAGACTGCTTCGTGTGGCTGCTCTTCTGGCTGCGCTGGCACCACTGGCCCTGCTGCCGCTTCTGCCGGCGTCCGGGCCGCCTTCAGACGGCGCACGGACTTCCGCTTCCGATACGGAAGTCTTTTCAGAGCAGAGGCTGGCTTCGCTACGTGCCGCAGGCCAGCCGGTATTCATCGACATGACGGCGGCCTGGTGCATCACCTGTCTGGTCAATGAGCGGGTTACACTCGGCAGCACCCGCGTGCGTGACGTATTTGCCCGGCATAAGGTCGCTTATCTCAAAGGCGACTGGACCAGCCGGGACAGCACGATCACAGCTTTTCTGAGAGCGCATGGCCGCGACGGAGTGCCGCTCTATGTGTATTACCCGCCGCATGGCGAGGGACAGGTCCTGCCGCAGATTCTGACACCGGACCTGGTTGCCGGCGCGGTAGGAGGCTGAACAGCGCTCTTGCCCGAACCCGGAAGCAGTCATCACGCGGAGGCATGCCGCGCACGACGTCCCCTTTTGTTCGTTTTGTTTAAGAGACTGTTTCAAAAGCTTCACCGGGATAAAGCCTTTCATAACATACGAATAATATTATGTTTTTTGTCCCACTTATCCGCTCATCTCAGCCAGCCTTAAAAAAGCGCGCCACGACAACCCTTTGATAAAAAAACAATAAAAGTTTTTGGGTGCCGTCTTTTTCCCAAAAAGGCGGCGTCTTCTGAAGCTTTTAAAAAAGCTTCACCAAAAATTTCTTTATGATTTAAAGAAGATTTCACAAGAAGGCTTTTGAAACAGCCTCTAACAAACCGGGATCAAAGGGACCGCGTCCCTTTGCGGAGTTCGGGGCGGAGCCCTGAAAAGCCACAGCGTCGTAAATGCCCTTAAACCGTGGATTTCTTCGGATCTGCACGAAGCTCCGTCATGAACTCCCGCAAGCCGCCCTCAATGGCCACCTGAAAAAGGGACAGCGTTTCCTCGCCCACGTAATGTTCCACGCCTTCGGCGTCGATCAGCGCGTTCTCGTGGCTGACGCCGAGCGCCAGCAGGAACGCTTCGACGACCCGATGCCGCCTGCGGGCCTCATCCGCGACCTTCCGGCCCGCAACTGTCAGAAATACGCCGCGCCAGGGTTTCCGGGTGACCAGACCGTCCGCGGTGAGACGGCCGAGCATTTTTGCGACTGTCGGCTGCGACACACCCAGCCGGCCGGCAATATCGACCTGCCGCGCCTCGCTGCCCTCGGCCAGCAGATCCGAGATCAGTTCGAGATAATCCTCGACCAGCACGTTCTGGCGGGCCACGCGCGCGGCCCGGAATCCCTCAGACTGGGTCTGCGCATCAGGCATCACGCCTGCGATCCGGACGCTTTTCTTTCCTGACACGTCGTTTTCCCGCTCAGACAATATTCGTCCCCGAATAAAGTATGCGGCGCGCTGAATCCAGTGCTCCGGAAAACGACAGATCCAGCCACATCGCCACGGACAGGGCCGCCGGCACAGCCATGAACGGACTCCGGACGGGAATTACGGGGCGACCCGGAATCAGCAGCGTGGCCGCCGGTCAGGCTCTCGTTCGCGGGCAGTCTGTATGGGCGGGAGCCGCGTTTGCTGCACAACTGATACTGGCTGGCGATTTTCGGGATTGTTCAGCACTCTTCAGGTGCGCCGCGAATGTTACAGACAGCTCACCGAACGACGGCGGATATGGCCGCGGGGTCCGCGGTTGACCGGATTTTTCAGCCCGGTCCGGAATGAACCCGTAAGCTACGAAGACGGGACCAGGAAAACCGGGAGCCGATGCTTCACAGCATCCGGGTGAATTTCAGTACGAACCAGGTTCCCAGCATGATGAGAAAGCAGATAATACCGGCATCGACAGTGCCCCACGATCCGCTGGTCAGAAACATGCCTCCGGTATTCATGCCAAAGAACCCTGTAACGAAGGTTGCGGGCAGCATGAGCGTGGTGCCGGCGGAGACGATATAGAGACGGCGGTTGGTTTCTTCGGCCTGGTTCGACGTCAGTTCGTCCTGAAGGGACCGGGCCCGGTCCTGGAGAGCGAGAAGATCGTCCAGCGCGCCGTGGATCTGGCGCTGCGAGCGGTCCCGGAGATCGTCCTCCGCCCATTCCGGCAGTTCCAGTTCCTCGTCATGGAAAATGCGGTTCACGGGGGCGATGACGCGACGCAGTTCGGTGGAGCGACGCCGCACCTGACCCAGCATGCCGCCCATGCGACCGAGATCCGTATCACGATCGAGGAGGAGAAGAACGTCTTCAGCCCGGTCGAGATGGTCATCGAGACGGGAGAGATCGCGGCGTGCGGTGTCGGCGAATTCGAGCAGGGCGCGATCGACGAGGCAGGCGGGATTTTCCGGCACTTTCTGACGCTGCAGCTCACGGTAAACGACGCCCAGCGCCGGGATCGGATGCCGGCGGGTGGTGATCAGCAGGTCAGGCAGGAGAGCAAAGCGCCAGATGCAGACGTCGCGATCGTCCTCCGAGGCGGCGTCGTCGAAAGCGGGCAGTGCGCCATAAACGAGATCGTCCTCAGATTCGAGCCGGGCGCCGCGATCGGTGCTGGTGAGCGCCTGTTTTACATCTTCGGGCAGACAGGGAATGGCCTCGACCTGCGCGCGGGAAACGGTATGAACGATGTCGAAATGAAGCCAGATCCAGCCGGGACGGTCCGGCGGGATGCCCGCGAGACGATCTGCGACCTCTTCCGGAGTCAGCTTCTCCGGCTTCTCACCCGGATTGCACAGAATGGCCCAGACCAGGCCATCCGCCAGGGCGGCGCCGGCATCCGTCGCGGCGAGCGGGAGAGTCTGAACATCGTGCACCGGATCCCTCCTCAATATCTCCGCTGGACGGGAAAACCGACCCGTCATACGGAGATGAAGGTATCGGCGGGGTCTGATAACGGACGATGCGGCTCTCCGGCAAAGAGACGGCGAGACACCAGGGCGTTATCGAGCCGAGATGTCGCACAGGCTTCCGGGGCTGACAATGTGCTGTGACGCAATTGCCTGATTTATAACGTCAGAAAATGCGGGTTCCGGCTATGCGCTCCCGGAACCGCCAGGCGACCCTGAACACGCAGGAATATTTCCGCACAGGAAAGTGAGACCGGTTTCGGGTGAAGCCGCTGCGAGGGACAATATCGCCTGCGGCGCGGCCAGTCACAGAACCGTTTCCGGGAGGCCACGGGCGGTATCGTTCCGGATGAATATCCCGGCGCAGGCGGCCGCAAAGGGGAGATGACTGTCAGCTCAGAGGCTGTTTCAGAAGTCTGCTCACGGAACCTCTCTTCAACTACAAAGAAGTTTCTGGTGAAGCTTTTTTCAGAAAGCTTCAGAAGACGCCGCCTTTTTGAAAAAAGGCGGCACCCAAAACTTTTGTTGTTTTTTATCAAAGACTTATTGCTTAGCAGCCTCTGATTCTGACTGAAGCGAACAGATGGCCGGAATTCAAAAAACCATAACATCATCAGTTTGTTATGAACGGTTTTGTCCCTTTTAAGCTTTTGAAACAGCCCTTTACTCTTTCCGGACACCGCATGCGGAAGAGTCTTCCGCCGGCGCGTGATTATCGATTTCTTCTCCGGGCAGAAGACGCAACCCCATCGGGTGCTTTTTCGTTTCAGTAAGCATGCTCAGGAAAGGAACAGAAAAACCGGAGGATATGCTGTCTCCGCGCACTGTCTGAAGCAGCCCTGCAATCATGAGGAAAAGACAATGGATTTCGGACTGACGGATAAAGTTGCTGTCGTTACCGGTGCGAGTGCGGGGATCGGGCTGGCGGTTGCGAGAGGACTGGCGGCAGAAGGAGCGAATCTCGTGCTGGTCGCGCGACAGGCAGAGCGGCTGAATGAAGCGGCTCAGGCACTTTCGTCGGAATTCGGGGTCCGGGCAGTCGGAGCAGCGGCGGATATCGCAACGCCCGGGGGAGTGGATGCGGTTCTCGAAATGACAACCGGGGAATTCGGCGGCGCGGATATTCTGATCAACAATGCGGGAACCGGATCGAACGAAACCATTATGGAAGCGGATGATTCCAGGTGGCAGTTTTACTGGGATCTGCATGTGATGGCAGCGGTGCGTCTCGCACGCGGGCTGGTCCCCGGCATGAAATCGCGGGGCGGCGGAGTGATCCTGCACAATGCGTCGATCTGTGCCGTGCAGCCGCTCTGGTACGAACCGATCTACAATGTCACCAAGGCCGCGCTGATGATGTTTTCCAAGACCCTGTCGACGGAAGTCATCAAAGACAACATCCGCGTCAATTGTGTCAATCCAGGACTGATTCTGACGCCGGACTGGGTAAAAACAGCGAAGCAGCTCACAGAGAAAACCGGTGGTGACTGGGAAGCCTATCTGCAAAGCGTCGCAGATGAGAACGCTCCGATCAGACGGTTCGGAACTCCGGAAGAGCTGGCGAATTTCTTTGTCTTTCTGTGCTCGGATAAGGCGACTTACAGTGTTGGCTCATCCTATTTCGTTGATGGCGGGATGCTGAAGACTCTGTGATGTACCGACGATGATCCCATGTCTCTGCAAATCTGCGTGGAGCGATTTTCAGGGCTTTGCCCCGTGCCCCTCAAAGGGACGCGGTCCCTTTGATCGCGGTTTGTCAGAGACTGTTTCAAACGCCATTCAGAAACAAAACTTCCATACCATATTGATGGCGTAATATTTTTTTTGTTCCGGCACTCTGTTTACCCTGGTCGGAATCAAAAATGCACCCCATGATAAATGCCTGAAATAGCAAAAGTTTTTGGGTGACGCCTTTTTTTCAAAAAGGCGGCATCTTCCGAAATTCTCTGGAAAAGCTTCACCAGAAACTTCTTCATAATTTACAGGAGATTCACCGGGAAAACTTTGAAACTGGCTCCTAAAATAATCAGGAGGCAGGGCAGAGTCCCGGACCGGACATGAACCAGTCCCGTCTTTACCCGTTCATATCAGAATACATAATCCTGTAACTCAGGGAATCTGAAGAAGGTTGAGATGATGACCGATAAAACAGCACCATTTTCAGGACGGGTTGCGATCGTTACCGGAGGCGGCGGAAATATCGGTCTTGCAACGGCGCTGCGCCTCGCGGCCGATGGCGCGGCGATCGCCCTCGTGGATATGGACGCGGGTAAACTCGCCGGTGCCAGAAAAGAAATTACCGACAAAGGTGGAAAAGCCGGAACCTACTGTCTTGATATTACCGACGCGGACGATGTCGGAAAGACCGTGGATCAGATTGTATCGGATTTTGGAGGTGTGGATTTCCTGTTCAACAATGCCGGTTATCAGGGCGCTTTCACCCCCGTACCGGATTACCCCGAAGATGATTTTCAGAAAGTCATGATGATCAATGTCTGCGGCGCATTCTCTGTGCTGCAGGCGGTGGCGCGCCATATGGTAAAGCGCGGGTTCGGGCGGATCGTGAATACGGCGAGCATGGCCGGCGTGGAAGGTCCGCCGAACATGGCGGCTTACGGTACCTCGAAATTCGCTGTTGTCGGGATGACCCAGGTGGCGGCGAAGGATCTCGCCCCGCATAACATACGGGTCAACGCGATCAGCCCCGGCCTGATCGGGCCGGGCTATATGTGGGACCGTCAGGTTGAATTGCAGGCGAAAGCAGGCAGTCAGTATTTTTCAGACGATCCGGAAAAAGTCGCCGAAGAGATGATCGCCGGCGTGCCCATGCGCCGTTACGGGTCTCTGGAGGAAATTGCAGGTGTGGTCGCGTTTCTGCTGGGGGACGATTCGAACTATATGACCGGAGTAAATCTGCCGATTTCGGGCGGAATCATCTGACCCTCTGCAGAGTTCTGCCCGGCCATCATTATCATCTGTCCGCCTCAGCCAGACTCAAAAACAGTAAAAGTTTTTGGGTGCCGCCTTTTTTCAAAAAGGCGGCGTCTTCTGAAGCTTTTTGAAAAAAGCTTCACCAAAAACTTCTGATATTTTACAGGAGGTTGCTCGTGAACAGGCTTTAAAACAGCCTCTGAGCGACCACTTCGCCGGCCCCGGACGGAAGACGGCAACCTCAGCCCGGAACATTATCGAGAAAATCCACGGCTGGAACAAAGAAAAGACAACCGCTGACCGCCTTACTGAAATCCAGCAGGCGGTCATAGTTTCCCGCCGGTTTACCGACAAACATATTCTGCAGCATCTCTTCCGTTGTCGAGACGGAACGCGCATAGCCGATGAAATATGTACCGAATTCGCCCTTGCCGATCTCACCAAACGGCATGTTGTCGCGCACGATGTCGATCTGCCTGCCATCACGCATGACGACGTTCAGTGCATTATGCGCATAATCAGGCTTCGTGGCGTCATCGAGTTCGACATTGGAAAGTTTCCTGCGGCCGATGATCTTTTCCTGCGTTTCGACCGGAAGTTTATTCCACGCATCAACATTATGAAGATATTTCTGCGTGATGACATAGCTGCCACCCGTAAAGTCCGGATCTTCATCGCCGATGAAAGCGGCCTCGGCGGCGGCCTGGTTCTCCGGATTTTCAGTCCCGTCAACGAAACCGATCAGATCGCGATCGTCGAAATATTTGAAGCCATGGACTTCATCGATGACGGTCGTGAACGGACGCAGACGCTCCATGATAAGGGCGGCCATCTCAAAACACATATCCATGCGGATGGCACGGATGTGGAAAAGGATGTCACCAGGCGTGGACACGGCGTGATGGACGCCGCTGATTTCTCTGAACGGATGCAGCTCTTTCGGGCGCGGCCCAGGAAACAGCCGGTCCCAGGCAGCGGAGCCAAAACCCATGACGCAGGAGAGCTGGCCATTCAGATCGCGGAATCCCACCGTGCGCCGCAGCCCTGAAAGATCGGCACAGAGCGATCTGATCGGAGCCGGCATGAAGTATCCAGTGTTTTCTGAGCAGCAAGATGAAGCGAAACTGGCCTGCCGGCGCTGAAATTACAAGCTGATGACCGGAACAGGATTTGTTTTCGTCTTCCCGTCCGGTCTCATATTATGAAATATCGTGACTGAATTAAGAACTGTCCGGACTTTCTTCAGGAAAGTATTCCGGAAGCGGTCGTATAATCTGCAACCAGGATCTCAGAGGATCCCTTTGTACCATCCGGTCATGACCACTGTGATGGCACGATGTCGCGCGAAATGCCGGCTCCCTCTTTACCGGACAGGCCCCGCCACGGCTCCGGCGACGACGGCGGTGATGATTCCGGTCGCAACCGCGGTCAGCAGAAACTGATTGCCGGCTCTTACCCACCGGTAACCGTACGGAGGGGCATACAGACCAGGATAGCCCCGCCAGTTATCGACCCAGGGATCTCCGCCCCAGTAGCGCAGACCCGGCCGCCAGACAGACGGAGGTGGCCGTCTCCAGCGTCCCGGCGGTCCCCACCGGTATGAGGGACCCCGGCGACCAGGCCCCCTGTGTGGCGGACCACCATGCCAGCCTCCCGGACCGTGACGCCAGGGACCAGGCTGCGCGGCAGCACAGACAGGTGCTGCTCCCAGCAGCGTCGCCATGATCAGAGCGATCGTCTTTGTTCGCATGGCGTTTTTTCTCCCTTTCTGATTCTGACAACTCCGGACGAGACCCCGCATCGGGACGGGTCTTCAGTTCTGCCTGAACGAAAAGAGAGCAGGCAGGTTTGTTTCGCAGCCCGGATGTCACGGCCTTCGCCGGGCCCGGAGCAGGCTGGTTCTCGCGAACCGTTCGGGCTTCATAAGATCTGATCTGACAGACGTTCCGGTCCTTCTTCAGGGATCTGCCGGTTCTGCCCTGCGATTGACAGGCGCTCCGCCGCAGGACCGGCGCATCATGAGCGGACGCGAAACCGGCCAGTCACAGGAGACCAGTTGCCGGGCGGTTCATTGCGTCGTTACACTCCATGCATACAAAGTGAAGTGAGAAACGATGCGTATCTCGTCAGGGTCCGGACGGCGCCATGTTCGCGCGGGACGTATCGGCATTATTGCAGCGGCACTCGTGACCGGTGCCGCCCTGGCCGGTGCCGGATATGGTGCGTGGGTCCTGTACGCGAGCCGGCCGGTGCTCTCAGGGAACGTGGTTCTTGCGGGACTTTCCGCCCCGGTCAGCATCGTGCGCGACGCGGCCGGAATCCCGGCCATCACGGCGCGAAACAGATATGATCTCGCACGGTCTCTTGGTTTTCTCCATGGCCAGGAACGGTTTTTCGAAATGGATCTGATGCGCCGGTCTGGCGCGGGCGAGCTGTCGGAGCTTGTGGGTAAGGCGGCCCTGCCCCTTGATCGCAGGCATCGTCTGCATCGGTTTCGTCTTCACGCCGGCCGGGTCCTGGCGCGTCAGGACCCGGAAACGCGGGCTGTGCTGGACGCCTATACGGCAGGTGTGAATGCGGGGCTGAGCGCACTGCACCACGCCCCGTTCGAATATGCGATCCTGCGGGCAACCCCGCGTCCATGGACGGATATTGATTCTCTTCTTGTCGTTTACGCAATGTATTTCGATCTGCAGAGCGATGACGGAGCCGCGCAGAAATTACGGGCGGCGCTCACGGACCGGCTCGGGCCGGCAATGACGGCGTTTCTGGACCCGGAGCAGATACCGCTCGACGCGCCGGCTGACGGGTCCGCATCGGAGGCGCCGGTCATGCCGGTTTCGCTGCCACCGCATGAAGGAAGCGGGATGCCGGCGGATGTCCGGGCGCCGGAAGCTGAGCGGGGATCGAATAATTTCGCGGTCGCCGGGAAGCTGACAGCCACAGGGTCGGCCATGGTGGCGAACGACATGCATCTGAGCCTGAGCGTTCCCAATATCTGGTATCGGGCGCGTCAGATTGTCAGATCGTCGGAAACCGCGGCTCCCGCATTCGATCTGACCGGCGTGACCCTGCCGGGTGAGCCCGTACAGATCGTCGGCAGCAACACCCGCGTCGCATGGGCTTTTACCGACGGATATATCGAAAGTGGCGATCTGATCCGCCTCGATCAGCTTCCGGCAGCCGCACCGGGGGCGCCGTGGCGTTACCAGACGCCGGACGGCCCGCGCGATATTGAGATCGTTACGGAACAGCACTGCCCTGCACGGGGCGTCTGCGCGCCGCAGCGGATCGAACAGACGATCTGGGGACCGGTGACGGGACACGATGCATCCGGAGCGCCGCTTGTGTGGCGCTGGAGCGCGGAGGATGACAACGCGGTCGATATGCGCGGCATGCTGGCGCTCGAAGCGGCGAAAGATGTGCGGGCGGCTCTTGATGCGGCGCATATTGCGGCCCTGCCGCACGAAAACATGCTGGCCGGAGACAGCGCCGGTCATATTGGCTGGACGATTACCGGACCCGTTCCGCGTCGGGTCGGGCTGGAGGACCGGATGCCGCATTCCTGGGCCGACGGGCAGCATGGCTGGAACGGCTGGCTCGCTCCCGGCGACGTTCCGGAAATTATCGATCCGCCGTCAGGTCGCCTGTGGACGGCGAACGGGCGTGTCGTCGGCGGAGAGGACTTAACAGCGCTGGGTGACGGGGGATACGCCGACGGGATGCGGGCCGGACAGATCCGGGACGATCTATTTGCCCGGACACTGTTCAGCGAGCAGGATTTCCTGGCCATTCAGCTCGACGATCATGCGGTCGCTTTGCGAGGCTGGCAGGCGCTGCTTCTGAAAGCTCTCGATGGAAAGACGGTGTTTTCAGCCTGGACTCCTTTTGTCGCACAGTGGGGAGAACGGGCGGTGCCTGAATCGGTCGGATACCGGCTGGTGCATGATTACCGCCTGCGGGCGATCGAAACTGTTTTCGGGGCATGGGCATCCGGCCTGAAGCTGCCGGACTCTCATGGTCTGCACGCCCCGCCGCGCAGCACCTGGGCCGTTGAAACGCTGCTTGAAAAACGTCCGCCAGGGCTTGTTCCGCCATCCTTCGCAGACTGGGATGCGGTTGATGCGGAGATTTTAAAAAAGGTCGCCGATGACGTGGCCGCTGCGGGCGGCCTGACGCGCTTTACCTGGGGCGCCGTCAACCATGTCGGGATTCATCATCCGCTGGCGCGGGCGGTGCCGTTGCTGGGATATCTGACAGACCCGGCGGATGAGGCGGAAGCGGGAGATACCGTCGTGCCCCGGGTTCAGGTCTCCGGATTTGGCGCATCCGAGCGGCTGGTGGTCAGTCCGGGGCATGAGGAAACCGGATTGTTCGAAATGCCGATGGGGCAGGCGGCTAACCCGGTTCTGCCATATTACGGACATGGGCAGGATGCCTGGGTTCATGGGAAACCGCAGCCACTTCTCCCCGGAGTGGCGGCGTTCCGGATGCAACTGCTGCCTGAATGAACCCGTCCGTAAAGCACAGCCTCACGAAAATGCAGGCAGAGTCACGCGGGCGCGGAGACCGCCCGTGGGACGGTTCTCCAGGGCAACCGTGCCGCCAGTCCGTTCGACTTCGCGTTTGACAATGGCAAGACCGAGCCCCAGGCCGCCGGTCTTGCGGGAGCGGGATGTTTCGACGCGATGGAAAGCCGTCGTTACCCGGCCGAGCTCGATATCGGGAATTCCGGGTCCCTCGTCTTCGACGTCGACAATGATCTCCCCATCCTGCCTGCTCAGGCGGATTGTGGCGGAACCGGCGTAATTCAGTGCATTCTCCACAAGATTTGTGAAAACGCGCTTCATGGCGAGCGGTGGCAGACGGGCGGGACAGCGGCCGGGACCTTCATAGGTGACGGCCGCGCCACGATCGAAAGCGTCGTCCACGATCGTTGTGAGGATCGCGACGAGATCGACGGACCTAGAAACCTCGCGCTTTTTCTCGCCGGAGAGATAGGCCAGCACGCCGGTGACCATGGCTTCCATTTCGTCGATATCGGCTTCGATCGCCTCCTGCGATTCCGTATCCGTAAGAAACCCGGCGCGAAGACGGAGGCGGGCGAGCGGCGTGCGAAGATCGTGCGAGACAGCCGCCAGAGCTTCGGTCCGGTCTTCGATGAGACTGGTGATGCGTTTCTGCATCTCGTTGATGGCGCGGGCGAGACGCCGGACCTCGCGGGGACCTTTTTCTTCCAGCGGCTCCCATGCGCCCGAACCGACTGTGTCGGCAACGGTCGCGAGGGCGCGCAGCGGCATGCTGAGAGCGTGAACAAGCATACCGGCGGCAAGCAGCACGGAGAGCGTGACGATCGTCGCTGTGGCGAGTCCACGGGTGACGAGATGGCTGCGAAGAATGTCCGGAGCGGTGAAACGGATCTGACTGTGATCGGCGAGCAGGACGGTGCCGGTGACATCGGTCCATTTGCCGGGGCCGCCGGGATGCAGCCGGAGCTGAGCATGGGCGAGGATCGGGTTGGCCGTGACCAGCTGGTTGTGAAGCTGGGTCATGCGCAGCGGCTCCTTCTCGTTGTCGGGCGGAGCGCCGGACGGGAGCCAGATCATGCGCAGATCATTGGTGGAGAGCATGGTCGTCAGCATGGGCCGCGCGCCGGGGGCAGCGCCATCAAGGACACGGACATCGGTGGCCAGGCGCTCGCCGATCAGATCGAGGCGGTCTCCGTCCTCGATATAGGCTTCGGCATGTTCGTAAAGTGTCCAGCTGACGATGAACACGAGGCCGATTGACGCCAGAAGGACGAGCATGACACGTCCGACAAGGCCGCGCGGCCAGAGGCGGATGCGGCGCTCGCGCTCCGTGCGTTCAACGGGTGCTGACAAGGATTCCACCCTCCGGGGATCACAGAAAGGCGGGATTTTCGCCGCTCCCGGCGGTGATGACGAGCCCCTGCGCCCGATTCGTTTCACGAAATCAGGAGCAAAAGCCTCAGACCCGTTCGATGGGGGCTGTGAAAATATAGCCCTGTCCCCGGACGGTGCGGATCAGGTTATCCGCATCGGAGCCGAGCTTGCGGCGCAGACGGCTGACCAGAACGTCGATGGAACGGTCGGAAACGTCACACAGGCGGGTGCGGGACAGCTCGAGAAGACGGTCGCGACCGATGACACGCTGGGGGTTGTCCAGGAAGCTGACGAGAAGGTCATGCTCGGCCCCCGAAATTTCCACGGCGGCGCCGGTCGGGTCGTAAAGTTCGCGGCGGCGGAGATCAAGCGACCAGCCGGCGAAATTGACGACCTCGCGGCGTGGCCGGTCGGTCGCCGGAGCGCCCCCCAGCTGACCACGCCGGAGAACGGCGCGAACGCGGGCGAGCAGTTCTTTCTGGCCGAACGGTTTGGCGACGTAATCATCCGCGCCAAGCTCCAGACCCAGAACACGATCGAGCTCCTCGCCCCGGGCCGAGACCATGATGATGGGGACACGCTTGAACGCGTCATCCTCCACGTTGCCTTTGATGCCCCCCTGACGAAGAGCGCGACACAGATCGAGGCCGTTCATGCCCGGCATCATCACGTCCAGGACGATCAGATCGGCGGCTTCCGTTTCAAGCGCCTCCCACATCGAACGGGCGTCCGGCACGGCGCGGATACGGTATCCGTCGGACTGCAGAGTCCGGCTGAGGAGCGTACGCATCCCCGGATCGTCCTCAACAATGAGAACTCTGACGGGAAGATCCTGCTGGGCGAGGGCGGATGAAGCTGTGTCGGTCATATTTTTCTTATCGTCTGATCCTGAGAGTGCGATGACAACGTCTTTTTTGCGACAAATGTTGCACAGGATCGGCGTGCAGGCCGAAACCCGGCAAAAGCCGCGACTCTCCCGCATGGCCGCCTGCTGAACAGACCGGACGGAAGACCTCCGCCGGCTCCTGCCAGCGCCCGGCTCTCTGCCGGTTCGGGAAACTGTAACCTGCTTTTGAGCGACCCGTCGAGCGGAGTCGTTCTCAGGCCTGCGCCGTCATGACCGGAGCGCGGCAGATCAGGCCGCCACCCAGGACACGGCTGCCGTCATAAAGCACGCATGCCTGGCCGGGCGCAGGCATGGCCGGCTCGTCGAAAGTCACTTCAGCGCCCGTTCCGACACGCCTTACGGTCGCGGAGCGGGGTTTCTCACGGGCACGAAGCTGCACCATGCAGCGAACAGCCTCTCCGTTCGCCTCGCCGGGAAGCGGAATGAGCCAGTTCATGTCCCGCAGCTGGCAGGAAAGCACCGCGGCACTCTCCCGCGGACCGACGATGACGCGCTTCCGCGCGGGGTCGATCCCGACCACCATCTGCCGCTCGCCCTGCTGCCGGGCGGCGTCGCCAAGACGTTTGCTCTGACCGACGGTAAAGCGTGTCACGCCGTCATGGCGACCGACGACAGTCCCGGAGCGATCGACGATCTCGCCTTCTCCGCGCATATCCGGCCGCAGCGTTTCAACCAGATCGGCGTACGATCCTTTCGGAATAAAACACAGATCCTGACTGTCAGGCTTATCGGCGACAGCAAGACCAAAGCGTTCGGCCTCGCCACGGACAGCGCGTTTGTCAGGCATGTCCCCGAGCGGGAAGCGAAGAAAATCAAGCTGCGCCTGTGTCGTGGCGAAGAGGAACCAGCTCTGGTCGCGGTCGGCATCCAGAGGACGATGCAGTTCAGCGCCGTCCGGGCCTTCAATACGGCGGACATAATGCCCGGTCGCCATGGCTTCCGCGCCGATATCGCGCGCCAGACCGAGAAGGTCGGTAAACTTCACGCCCTGATTACAGGCGACACACGGAACAGGCGTTTCGCCGCTGGCGTAGGAATCCGCGAATTTCCCGATCACGCTGTCACGGAAGCGCTGTTCGGCGTCGATGACGTAATGCGGAATCCCGAGACGCCCCGCGACCTCGCGGGCGTCCTGAATGTCACGGCCCGCGCAGCAGGCACCCTTTCTGGCTTCACCCCTTGTATCGTAAAGCTGAAGCGTCGCACCGATGACCTCATGCCCCTCCGCGACAAGGCGGGCGGCGACAACGGAACTGTCGACCCCACCGGACATGGCAACAAGAATGCGGGTCATGGCCGAAGCGCTCCTGCGCGCATGATCGGGGCTTTCCCCGAACCCGCAACAGACCGCAGGCTTCTGTATCCCGATCCGCCCGGAACAGAATGGTCTGCAAAGTCTCGCGGCCTCTGCCGGATTTCAGGCCAGAGCGCCGGGGGCTTCACACATGCGACAAAAACCCGGCGCCCCGAAGCCTGCGGCCTTCGGCGGATCAGAGGCAGAGCTCTCGGGACGTCGGTATCTGTCAGCATGGTTTTTCAGGTCAGCTCTTGCGCGGGAGGCGAACGGTCAGGCCATCCAGAGCGTCTGTCATGACAATCTGGCAGCCGAGCCGGGAGGTTTTTTCAAGTCCGAAGGCGAGGTCGAGCATGTCTTCCTCATCTTCCGTCGGTTCCGCGAGTTTCGGAGCCCAGGAAGGATCGACGATCACGTGGCAGGTAGCGCAGGCCAGCGAACCTTCACATGCGCCCTCGAGGTCAACGCCATGTTTGTGGGCGATCTCGAGCACGGAGAGGCCGACGGGCGCATCAACCCTGCGTTCAGTTCCATCGGGCTCGACGAAAATCATGTGCGGCATTCAGCTTTCCCGTTCCGGCTATCGTGGAGACATGGCTGCTTCACACCCGTTCAGGGTCCATGCTCCGGCTGTTATTGTCCTGCGAGCATCGTCACCGGCTCAGATCAATCTGCCGGATGAAACCATCCGGTCAGGGTCTGTTCCAGGCGGGTCCTGCTCCCTCACCTGCTGCGCGGCACGGGCGATCAGGTCAGCCGCGCGCGCGATAGTGGCGGGCGTGGTAAAACGTCCGGGCGAGAGACGCAAGCTTTCTGCGGCTTCCACAGGCGAAAGCCCCATGGCGGTGAGCACATAGGACGGCGCGAGGTCGGCCGAGGAGCACGCCGAGCCGACCGAAAGAGCAAGCTCCGGAGTCCGTTCCATCAGGGCGAGGGCGGGCACTCCCGGAAGGCACAGACTGAGGATGCCGGGCAGGCGCGGCGCTTCCTTTGCGTTGATGGAAAAAGCCACCTGTCTGGCAAGCAGTCCACCGGACAGGGCTTCGGCCAGATATGCGAGATGGCGGGCGTCTGCTTCGCCTTCGGCGGCGGCGATCCGGGCGGCGCACCCGAAGCCGGCGATGAGAGCGGCTGGCAGGGTGCCTGAGCGGAATCCGCGTTCCTGACCGCCACCGGAGAAAAGGGGCTCCAGCCGCACGCGGGGCCGACGGCGGACAAAGAGCGCGCCAATCCCTTTCGGGCCGTACAGCTTGTGAGCGGACACGGAGGCCAGGTCCAGGTCGAGGGCACGAACATCGACGGCGGTTTTACCGGCGGCCTGAGCGAGGTCCGAATGGAACAGAGCCCCGGCGTCTTTCGCGATCCGGCCAAGGGCCGGGAGATCCTGGAGAACCCCGGTTTCGTTGTTGGCGGCCATAATACTGACAAGGGCGGTCGGAATGCTGACAGCTTCCCGAAGACGGGCAGGATCGAGGCGTCCGTTACTGTCGACAGGAAGAATGACGGGGTCGAAGCCTTCGCCGGCGAGATCGCGGACACTTTCGAGCACGCATTTATGCTCGGTTGCGACCGTAACGATGCGACGGCGCCCGTCACCATGACGGAGACGATGGCGGGCGGCGCCTTTGATGGCGAGATTGTTGGCTTCCGTGGCTCCGGACGTGAAGATGATCTCGCGCGGATCGGCGCCGATCAGATCCGCGACTTCAGCCCGGGCAATTTCCACAGCCCGGGCAGCCCGCCCGCCGGGCGCGTGCGTGCTGCTGTGCGGGTTCGCGAATTCGTCCGCGAAAAGAGGCATCATACATGCCACGACGCGCGGGTCGCATGGCGTGGTGGCGGCGTTGTCGAGATAGAGTTCGTCCACCTTTCACCTTTCCTTCCGCTGGAGTGTGGTCCCGGACGATTAAGGTAGGGTCTGCGCGACTGTTTGTCAGGGTTCAGTCGCAAAGGTGAGGGGTAACACCGCCTGACGGGCCTTCGCATCCCGGTCCGCCTGACGGGGCAGGCTGCTGTTCCTCAGAGACTGTTTCAAAAGTGATGCGCGGGCAAAAACTTCCATAACAAGCTGATGGTGTTATGTTTTCTGATTCCAGGTCATCTGTCTGTCTCAGCCAGACTCAAAAAGCATCCACGCCAGGTCTCCGGATAAAAAGTAATAAAAGTTTTTGGGTGCCGCCTTTTTTCAAAAAGGCGGCGTCTTCCAAAGCTTTTTGAAAAAAGCTTCACCAAAAACTTCTTTTATATTAGTCGGGGTTTCACAGGCAGGCTTTTGAAACAGCCTCTTATCATTAAGAGACCGCCCCCTTTTATGAAGTTCGGGCCAAAGCCCGGAGAAATCTTCCCCATCCCGCTCAGCGGCAGGTTTCTCAACGAGCGGGTTTGCGGAATTTAAAGACCACCTGGTCGGTCCGTCCTCTGATGGAAGGATCGAACACAGTCGCCGTATGCGGATCAGCCGGGTTCCGCAGAACGGAACTCTCGCTTTCAAACACGAAGCCGGCCTTCGTGACCTGATCGCGGATCAGGGCCGGATCGATCCTGTGGAGCGTCGTCGTCGGGGCGCTGCCGCTTCCGGCAATGGCGACATGGTCGATCACGATGAATGTGCCGCCCGGACGGAGAATGCCGAAAACAGCTTTATCGAAGGCCAGCGCGGCATCAGGACTCTGACCATAGACGTCGTGGTAGTTCTGGGAGGTCCAGGCCATATCAACCAGGGCAGGGAGAACAGGCGAGGCGAGCGGGGTCGTCACTTCGCTCACATTGGCGAAAGACGGATCGGCCGCGATCGCTTTTACAGCATCGGCTGCATCCGGCTTTCTGGCGACCCTTTCAGCCGGCACAACGGCATAGACATGACCGGTCTTTCCGACGACATTGCTGAAGATCCGTGTGAAATAACCCTGTCCCGGCATCAGATCCGCAATCTTCATGCCTGGCCCGAGCCCTGCGAAGGCGAGCAGCTGGGCGGGTTTCCGTGTCGCGTCACGGGAGCGATCCGTATCCGGACGATCCCTGTCCGCCAGAGCGGCCGCGATCGGAAGAGTGCGGACCTGGCTTCCCTTCAGAGAATGCTGCGCAACTGCCATACCATCAAAAGACAGACTCCCCGCAAGAGCAACAGAGAATGCGGCAAGCAGGAGAGCTTTCTTGCGGGGCACGGACATTTCCTTTTTCAACGACATGACATAACGCATAGCAGACTGGCAGGTTGCTGTCTCAGGCGAGGAGCCTCAGAGCCTCTGCTACAGGCTGTTATAATGTATTCTTTCATCTGGTCATAATGGGTGTGAGAGCACCCTGATCAGAGCGGTTGTATACTTTGTGACCATGCGCGGAGCGTGTTTTCAGGGCCTATCCCCGAACCCCGAAAAGGGACGCGGTCCCATTGATCCCGACATATCTGAGGCTGCTTCAGACGCCTGCCCATGAAACCCCAGGTTAATATAAAAGCAGTTTTTGATTAAGCTTTTTTTCAAAAAGCTTCGAAATACGCCGCCTTTTTGAAAAAAGGCGGCACCCAAAAACTTTTACTACTTTTTTTCAAAGACTTAATTACGAAGAGTTTTTCGATCCGGCTGAGGCAGACAAGTGGTCAGGACACAAAAAAAACCATAATGTTATCGGTTTGTTATGAGAGTTTTGTGCATATAAGGCTTTTGAAACAGCCTCTTAAAAGAGCTCAACCGCACCTGACGGCTCCGACACCGGAGACAACGCCCGTCCGGTCTTCAGGAACGCCTCAACATCACCAAGCCGGAACCGCATCGTCTCGCCGGTTATCCGCAATTGCTCCCCACTGGCGGAAGCGCCGGTCTCAGCTGAAACCTCTTCCAGAACATGACCGATTTCTCTGGCCATCTGCGCGGCACGATCCAGATTCTGCAGACTTGCCGGAATGCCACCTGTTCCATCAGTTTCCGACAGGTCATGCTGGAGCCGGTCGAGAAGGGAGCCCAGACTGTCAGCAACAGAGGCGATTCGTGCCAGAAACTCAGGCAGTCCGACGGAAACCGTTTTCATCAGAAAAAATCCGCTTCATGCTGTCTGTCCGTCCTGATGCGCAATGCATCTTCCCGGGCCGTTCTGATTTCCGTCGCCGGCATCGTATCATCCTGAATTACGGCCTGCTGGGCACGACCGCCGACAGGCCAGAATCTGACACGTCTGCCGAACGTGCCGCCCGTGCTTGAAGAGACACAGTCAATTCCCTCATCGCGAAGAAATTCCACCGCGAATTCGGAATTCTGAGTGCCAATATTTCCGAAACTCGGCCGTATGTTAGCGCCTCCGAACAGCTTGCATTTAATACGGGACTTCCTGGCACCGATATTAATAAGGGCGTTGATAAGAACCTCCATCGCATGGGCGCCGTAGGAAATTCTGTCTCCCGTCGCATATCCTTCTCCGGAAGGCAGAAGAAAATGATTCATGCCACCGACCCCGGCGACAGGATCGAACATACATGCGGAAACGCAGGACCCGAGCAGCGTCATGAAAATTGTCTCCGAACAGTCAGAGACACGCACATCGCCCTGCGTCACCAGTATGACCCCGTCGGATTGCATGGCGCGCGACTGTCCGCCCGTTACGCGGTTATCGTGCCGAAAACCGCTTCAAGAACGGATTTAAGCTTTGCGACAGTATACGGCTTTGCCAGGAAGTTATTCACGCCGCCTTTAACCGCCTCCTGCACGAGATCTTTGCTGGCTTCGCCGGTAAGAATGATAAAAGCGGTTTTCTGTGTTTTCGGATTGGTTCTGACCGCTTTCAGCAGCTCAAGACCGTTCATTTCAGGCATATTGAAATCAGAAATAATCAGATGAACGGAATTACCGTCGAGATAATCGACCGCATCTTTACCGTTTTTCCGTTCCGACACCTGAATGATACCAATCTGAGCCAGGCTGTTCCGCAGAATGGTCCGGATGGACGTCTGATCATCAACGATCAGTGCCCGAATAGCGGATGCGGATGGCATTAGTGCTTCACTCCTGTTGCAGCGCCCTGAGATGACATAAGAAAACCAGCGATCTTTCCGAGCGGCAGCGTTTTCTCAGCGGCGCCCAGTTCCACGGCCACACGCGGCATTCCATAGACCACGCATGTTCCCTCGCTCTGAGCGATCGTCTGCGCGCCGGCCCGGCGCATGGCCAGCAGACCTTCCGCGCCGTCCCGCCCCATGCCGGTCAGAATCACACCGACAGCGTTTTTGCCGGCGACCTTCGCAACAGATGAGAAGAGTTCATCAACAGACGGCCGGTGTCCCGATACCGGCTCACCTGCATCAAGAGAGGCCGTCAGCCGGCCGGCGAGGCGCCTGACATGAAGATGGCGCTGTCCGCCAGGTGCGATATAGGCGTGTCCGGTCCGCAATGGCATGCCATCCTGCGCCTCGGTGACTTCTATCCTGCACAATCTGTTCAGACGTGCCGCAAGGCTCGCCGTAAACAGCGCCGGCATGTGCTGCGTTATCACGACAGGCGCCGTCGATTCCGACAGAGCCGGCAGGATTTCACCAAGAGCCTCAACACCGCCCGTCGACGCTCCGATCGCTATGATTTCAGCAGATCCGTTCCCGGACCCGGACGACTTATGCGATGATGCATCATGGATATCCTGCCTGACAGAGGAAGGCAGCCTGCGTTTAACCCCGCTTGCGGCAGCGGCTTTCACAATCGGCACCAGACCGGCATAAGCATCGAGTCCGGAAAGACCCGAAGCCTTCGGAAAACAGTCGAAGGCGCCAAGTTCCAGAGCCTCAATCGCGACATCCGCACCCCGGACCGTAAGGCCGGAGACCATGACAACAGGGATCGGTCTCAGCCGCATGATCTTCTCAAGAAACTGCAGACCATTCATATTCGGCATTTCGACATCCAGCGTGATGACGTCAGGCTCATCACGCACAATGATATCGCGCGCCTCGAACGGATCCCCGGCGGAGCCGAGAATTTCGATGGCGGGGTCACGCCTCAACGCCGCGGCGATCAGCGCACGGCCGGTTCTGGAATCATCGACTATGAGAACCCGTATTTTCCGGTTCATGACGATTCCTTCCGGTAGGTGGTCGGAGTGTCACAGGCAGCAAGAGATGCGACCAGCCCCTTCGGAATCTTTTCTGAATGCCCGATATAGAGATAACCGCCCGGTCGAAGATGCGCCGCCAGACGCATCCATAATCTGTCCTGCGTCTGTCTGTCGAAATAGATCGCCACATTCCGGCAGAAAATAGCCGAAAACGGGATACTCATCGGCCACGAAGCCAGCAGATTCAGACGTCTGAACGTAACCAGGCTTTTTACCGGCTGCCGGAATTCCATTCCCCCGTCTGTCGTCTCCATCCAGTTTTTTCTGATTTTATCAGGAATATCCCGACATTCCTCGCGGGTATAAATACCTTCCCTCCCGCGTCCGACCATATCAATATTGATGTCTGTAGCGAGAACCTTGATGTCATATTTATCAGAGTCGGGACATGCTTCCATAATACAGGAGGCAATTGAATACGCTTCCTGTCCGGAAGAACAGGCCGCCGACCAGAACCGGATTTTCTCTCCCCTTTTTGCCAGCGCAATCGCATCCGGCAGCACGATACGCGAAAAATGTCCGAAGTGATGGCCTTCTCTGAAGAAATTGGTAACGTTCGTTGTGATGGCATCGATCATTCGGGAGAGCTCTCTCTCACCGTCGGAAGCGGTCACAAAATCAATATAATCGCTGAAGCTGGGAAAACCGCATTCACGTATCCGACGCGCGACACGGGAATAAACAAGCGATTTTTTCGTCTCTCCCAGAGCGATTCCTGAATAATCATAAACAATAGTCTTTATCTTATCGAAATCCCCGTCGGTATAAAGAACTTCACCCGGATGGACAGATAAAGCTGTCATACAGCTTCTTCCATAATCTGTTCTGCAACAGAATCCAGGTTAAGGATGCCGATCATACGTCCGTCGAGTGCGATCAGTCCGCTGATGATCCCGGATGTATCACCTGTGACAGATGACGGAACGTCCTGAACCATTGCCGGATCAACATCGATGATATCGGAAACCTTGTCAACGAGCAGGCCCGATACCTTATCGCCGATATCGACAACCATGACGACCTCACGGGAGACCGGACGCTCGCTTCCGATACGAAGCAGGACGCGTATGTCGATAACAGGAAGAATGATGCCACGCAGATTGATGACGCCGCGCACCCAGGGCGGTGTGCCAGGTAAAGGCGTGGCTTCCGTCCATCCCCTGATCTCGCGTACACTCAGTATGTCGACACAGTATTCCTGCTCACCGACGGCAAATGAGATCACCTTACCGGAGTTCCTGCTGTTGCCGTCGTATTCCCGTTCAGTATTCATATCATTGACTCCGCCGCAGCCATTTCAGAGGGAATGCCGGTTTGTTTTACCCATGAAATATCCGCCAGCTTTCCGGCCCCGGCAATGACGGCAGGCACATCAAGAATAAGGGCGACCTGTCCGCTTCCCAGTATCGTCGCCGCTGAAACACCCGCGATCGGACGGTAATTCGTTTCGATGGCCTTGATTACGATCTGCATCTGTCCGTCGATGCTGTCTGCGACGAGGGCGGTTGTCCTGCCGTCATCATCTTCAACAATCAGCACAACCTTATCGGACCAGTTTTTACTCACCGAAGAAAATCCGAGCGCGCTGCCGATCTCGATCATGGGAATAAAAGAACCACGCACGCACATAAGCGGCATATCATCGACGACCGGAAAGATATTTTTCCGGTCGATCATCATTGTCTCAACAATGCAGGAGACCGGCAGTATCAGCACCTGCCTCGCGGCCGTCACCAGCATGCCATCCATGACCGCCAGAGTCAGCGGCAGGCTCAGAATGAAATCTGATCCTTTGCCAGATTCGGACTGGATAGAGACCCGACCACCTAAATCCTGAATCGCCTGTTTGACGACATCCATCCCCACACCACGCCCCGACAGATCGGTAACGGTTTCCGAGGTGGAGAAACCGGGAGCGAATATCAGGTTATCGACATCCGCGTCTGACAGATTTGCATCGGGCGAAATGATCCCCTTTTTTTCCGCTATCGCTCTTACGCGTTCACGGTTGATACCACCTCCGTCATCTTTAATCGTAATGACAATTCGTCCGGACCGGTGCGCGGCTGAAAGCGTGATTGTACCCTCGGCTGGTTTGCCGGCGGCAATCCGCTTTTCCTCGGGTTCTATGCCATGATCGATGGCGTTCCGCAGCATATGCGTCAGCGGATCGGTCAGCCGCTCGATAAGCGTCCGGTCAACTTCCGTATCCTCACCTTCAGTAATCAGGTGAACGCGTTTCTTTGCAATGAGGGATGTTTCCCTGACAACACGCTGCATTCTCTGAAATACCGTGCGCAAAGGCTGCGCCCGGACCGCCATCACCGCGTCCTGGATGTCCCGCGTAAGCTGTCCGATGGCGTTCATCGCGTCCGACAGCGTGGAGGAATCGCTTTCACCCGGAATACTGAGCGCGTTTTTATCAAATGCCTCCCGGAGCGCCGACTGGCCGATGACCAGTTCTCCGACAAGATCCATAACCCGGTCTATGCGGGCCACGTCGACCCGTATACTTGCCGGCGGTGCAGTAACAGGAACCACCGGTGCTTTTGAAACAGGTCCTGATAAGACAGGTGTTTTTGTCTCACACGGACTTTCAGACCGGACAGACTTCGCCATCTCCGCCGGTGGCTCTGCCTCTGCATGAGGCATATTTCCGGACGCAGGAGAGTCTGAGAATATCTCGAATCCTTCAGACAATTCAGTAATATTCTGCGGATCTGAGAGATCCTCCTCAAATTCAAACCGCACGGGCATGAATCCATCAGGAACACCGTCGTCAACCTCCGGCGTCGCTTCCGCAGGATCTTCAGACTGCTGCGCTGGCTCTGCTTCCGGCATCGCAGACAGAGCTTCAAGCGTTTTCCCGCACTCTTCCGTCCTCTGAGGATCTGCGGCAGGACCGCCCTGCTCCGCGGCTGTGAGATCACTCAGAACATCGGTTGCATGAAGGAATATCTGAAGAACTGACGGTGCAGGCGTAATTTTTCCGGAACGGAGAAGATCGAGAGCCGTTTCAAAAATATGTGCGAATCTGACGAGTTCCGTCATCCCGAACGACCCGGCTCCGCCCTTGATCGAATGCACCGCCCGAAACGCCGCATTGACCGTATCGTGGTCTGCTTCTCCGTTCTCCAGACGAGCCAGAGCACGCTCCAGTTCGGTGAGCTGCTCAGCACATTCTTCAAAGAAGATCGGCCGGATGCTGTCCAGATCGTCCATCATCGCTTTGTCCCGTTATGATCCGATGACACGTTTCAGAGCGGAAAGAAGGACTGACGCTTCAAACGGCTTAACGATCCAGCCTGTTGCCCCGGCATTCTTTGCCCGTGTTTTCTTTTCGGCACTGGTTTCCGTGGTCAGTACGAGAACAGGGATGTGACGACTGCGATCTTTTTCCCGCGCTCCCTCTATGAAACCGTATCCGTCCATACGGGGCATATTTATGTCGGTAATGATCGCATCCGGCGCCGGATTCATTGCCTCCAGCTTCTCAAGACCGTCCTGTCCGTCAACCGCATCAACGACCAGATAGGCGGCGCCTTCGAGAGTACGACGAAGCATATCGCGCATCGTCCGTGAATCATCGACTATAAGGATTGTCTTTTCCATAGCTCTGCTTTCTCCCGTGTCCATCCGTCCGCGAATGCTCAGAAATCTTCCCAGCCGTCATCGGAAGAGGCATGCCGGGAAACAGCGCCGGTACGAATCTCTCCATTTTCAGGGATCTCAGGGGCAGAGGGATGCTTCATCGCGAGAGATTTCGTCCTCTGCGTCGCCGCCGCTATCTTCCCGACCTCATCCCCTATACGGAACTGGGAGACAGCTTCAGCAAGATCCTTTGTTTCCCGGGTCAGATTATGACTGGCAGCGGTCGTCTCCTCGACCATGGCGGCATTCTGCTGCGTGGTCTGATCCATTTCGCTGATCGCCGCGTTGATCTGCGTGAGGCTTTCCGCCTGCTCCTGAGCCGATGAAGAAATCGATGCGATCAGATCCGATATCGTTTCCACATTCGCAGATATTTTAGAGAGAGCCGTTCCTGTCTGCGTCACAAGACTGACGCCTTTCGAAACCTGGCGACCCGACAGGGAGATCAGCTCCTTTATATTTTTAGCCGATGTTGCCGATCGTTGCGCGAGAGAGCGGACTTCCGTCGCGACGACCGCGAAGCCACGCCCCGCATCTCCCGCACGCGCTGCCTCAACCCCGGCATTCAGAGCAAGAAGATTTGTCTGAAAGGCGATCTCATCCATCACGCCAAGAATATCAGCGACCTTTTTGGAAGAATCCTCAATCTCATGCATTGCGGAAATTGCCGACTGCACGACGGATGAAGACTCCGCCGCCTGCTCTCTGGCACCTCCGGCGGCTTTTCGCGCATCAAGCGCCGCCTGCGCGGTGCGCTGGACACCGGTTGTCACCGTGCTGACCGAACCGGCTGTTTTCCCCAGATTGTCAGCCTGCCGCTCCGTGCGACGTGCGAGATCGTCGGATGCCAGAGCGATCTCCGCGGAGCCTGAGGCGATTGTCGAAACACTGGCCGCCACTCTTCCCAGCGTATCGGCAAAGCGGTCGGCAGTCGCATTGAAATCTGTCCGAAACTGCTCGAATTCAGGACGAAACGGCTCTGTATAGCGAAAATTCAGATCGCCTGATGAAAGACGCTGCATGCCGAAAATAAGCTGCCCGACCAGTTCTTCCGTCCATTTCCTCTGCTGCGTACTTTCCTCAGTCAGTTTCATCTGGCGGATCTCAGCGGCGCGTGACGCCGCGAGCGCTTCCTCATGGACCCTGGTGTTCTCAACCGACATATTGCGGAATTTTGTCAGCGCCCTGGAAAGACGACCCGAGCAGTCCCGGTAATTGTGATACGGAATCGGTTCATCGAGCCTGCCTGCCGCTATTTTCTCAGTGGCGGCTGTAATTTTCTCAAGCGGAACCACGATAGTACTCATTGCAAGCATCAGCGTCGCGAAGATGGTGACGATCTGAAACAGGCTGCCGCAGATGGCCGTTGTCGAGGCCCAGTGGCTGTAGACCGGTGCAAAGACAGAGATAACGGAGACGCTCAGCTGAAGCAGGGCCGTAGCAAAAAGAATGCCGAATATTATGTTAATCTTTCTGCGAACAGAAGCGGCAGTTCGCAGCCACGATAAAGACATTCTCTGATCTCCGCAGTTCTCGTCGTGATCTGTTTTCGGTTACCCGGACACACGCGATAAGGCTGCAGAAATTTTATAAAAAAACAGTTACTTTTTTAACAATATACGGTCGGACGGCATTGCATATACAAGAGAAAAGACGTTCTTTTTATATTTCAGTTCCGCCCTATGATAACTATGAAAGATTTACTTTTATTTTAAATTTTAATATTGAAAATAATACATGAGATAATGACATCCGCAAAATATACCGTTTATCAACTTTAGCATAACGAAACAAAAATTCTGTATTCGACACAACATAAACCGGAAAAAAGAATCAATCTGATAAGTTATTTTTCCAACAAGGTGAGATTATTTTAAATTTCTGTAAACTTTGTTAATACGTTGATCTGAAACACTCAGAGACTGTTTCAAAAGCTTCATCAGGATAAAATCTTTCATAACATACGAATAATATTATGCTTTTTGTCCCACTTATCCGCTCGTCAGCCAGCCTCAAAAAAAAGCACCCACGACAAATCTTTGATAAAAACAATAAAAGTTTTTAGGTGCTGCCTTTTTCCAAAAAGGCAGCGTCTTCTGAAGCTTTTAAAAAAGCTTCACCAAAATTTCTTTATGATTGAAAGAAGATTTTATGAAAAGGATTTTGAAACAGTCTCTCAGGCTCATACGATAATGAAAAAATATCCGGCGTGGCCGCACACACAACTCCAACATTAAAGTAACCAGACCCTGCGCAACTCGCTGACATGCCAGTCAGCACTTACTTTCAATGCCATAACCTTCCGTCCCGTTAATTACCTCTGATTACGATCACCACCTCACAATTGTGACCCCGTCTGGCGTTCCGGCGACGAAACGCTCTAAAAGAACCAGTCTGCTTTTGGTACTCGGTTCTTCCCGGAGGATTCATGTCCGTCCCTCGCGTTGTCGCTCTCGCTGTTCTGGCTTTTCAGATGACATCTGTTGTGACGACCCGCGCAGCACCGGCTCCCACGAACGAGGCTCCGGATTACCTCTCTGACATTCACGGCGCGGAAGCGCTTGACTGGGTCATGGCCCACAACAGGAAAACCTTCGACGCTCTTCAGTCCGACCCGCGCTATTCAGGTTTTTATGCCGACGCGCTGGCCGTGGGACAGAGTCAGGACCGTCTTGCGAAGCCCCGTTTCCTCGGAAAGAACATCTGGAATTTCTGGCAGGACGAACGCCATCCGCGTGGAATCTGGCGGCAGACGACTCTGGCCTCTTACCGGCAACAGCTCACCGGCTGGGTGACGAAACTGGATGTCGACGCCCTCGCGAAGCAGGACCATGAAAACTGGGTCTTTAAAGGCGCGAACTGCCTGGAGCCGAAAGAACGGTATTGCCTTGTCAGCCTGTCCGACGGCGGCGAGGACGCGGACACGCTTCGCGAATACGACACCCAGGCCGGACTTTTCGTTCTGAACGGTTTTGCTCTGCCACGCTCCAAACAGGCAGTCGGGTGGGTTGACCGGGATACATTGCTGGTCAGCCGCGACTGGGATGGCACGGGAACCACACTGACGGCGTCAGGTTATCCTTTCGTCGTGCGACGCGTCATTCGCGGCCAGCCGACCGATCTGGCGGTTGAGATCGCCCGCGGAGAAAAGAGCGACGTTTCCGTTGATCCGGTCGTGCTGACGGACGGCGATGGAACGCAGCTTCTCCTCATCCACCGGGAGCCGACATTCTTTACGAGCCGCTTCGCGGTCGTTGAGGGCATGGATACCGCATTCCATGGAAACGGCGCGGGACAGCTCAGATGGCTCACACTGCCAGAGCATATCGAACTGCACGGGATGCTCCACGGGCGGCTGATTCTGTCACTGAACGAAGCATGGACGCCGTCCGGTTCGCCGCAGATTCCGTCGGGCAGCCTGGTGTCCGTCGATCCGCACGATCCGGGGCGGGACGTGGAAATATTGTATACGCCAGGCCGGACTGAAGCACTGGACGAAGTCGCTGTGACAAAGGATACCGTCGTTGTCACCTATTTTGACAACGTACGCGGTCGCGCCATGGTGCTCCGGTCACCATCCGTTCCCAGGGCTGCTCCGGGGGCCGCCCCAGGGACCACCCCGGGAGCCACATGGTCCCGCGTGGTGCTTCCCCTGCCCGATATGTCGACAGTGCATATTGCTGACGCCGACCAGAATTCCGACGCCGCATTCCTGACTGTCGAGGGATATATCGATCCGCCGCAGTTATGGCTCGTAGGAGCCAGCCCGGCCGGCGCCGCGAAGATACGGCAGATGCCGGCTCAGTTCGATGCCAGCGCCCTGACAGTTGAACAGCTCTGGGCGACGTCTTCCGATGGCACGCGCATTCCCTATTTTCTCGTGCGCCCGAAGGGAATGGTGAAAGACGGATCGCATCCGGTCCTTCTCACGGCTTACGGCGGATTTCAGGCCTCCTACACACCCACCTATGCGCCGGAGATCGGCCGGCTCTGGCTGGCCCATGGCGGTCTGTATGCCGTCGCCAATATTCGCGGTGGCGGTGAGTTTGGTCCCGCATGGCATGAGGCCGGACGCAAGACGCACCGGCAGCGCATCTACGATGACTTTGCTGCCGCAGGCCGCGATCTCGTGGCACGGGGAATCACCTCGGTTCGTCATCTCGGCATCCGGGGACGATCCAATGGCGGCCTGCTGATGGGTGTCGAGTTTACGGAACACCCGGAACTCTGGAACGCCGTGGTGATCGGCGTGCCGCTGCTGGACATGCTGCATTATGAAACAATGGCGGCCGGCGCTTCCTGGGCGGATGAATACGGCTCGATGAGCGACCCGGCGGAGCGGCATTTTCTGGAGTCGATTTCGCCACTTCAGCATTTGAAAGCAGGCGTGCATTACCCGACACCGTTTATTTTCACCTCGACAACCGATGACCGCGTGGGACCGGTCCATGCGCGACGGTTCGCAGCCCGGCTGGAAGCCCTCGGAGCACCGTTTTATTATTACGAGGATACGGAAGGGGGTCATTCGGGAACGGTGAACGCAAAAGAAGTCGCCCATGAACGGGCGCTGGAAGCAGTTTATCTCTGGCGCCAGCTCAGCGGTTCGGACATCAGTCACGAGGATCTGCCATCCGGGAAACCCTGATCAGGCAAAAACCACCTGAACAAACCGGGATCAAAGGGACCGCGTCCCTTTGTGGGGCCCGGGGCAAAGCCTCGCGAAGCCATCCTCCCGCTCAGAGAACTTTATTTCCCGTTCATTCAGGAAAACAGGCGAAGAATCAGCATGCTCCGGAACTCCACGCTGTTCCGTCATCGCTGAAAAACAGCTTCCTCCCGTGACATCCGCTTCATTCGGCTCTGGTCTTCGCCATACGGGGCTTGCCATTCGGGCGGCATTGCCACATGTCCTGTCTGTATACAGGACCGTCCGTGTCCTCTTTTATCTCCGGCGTCCGGTCAGCCGTGCGGGACCGATGCCTTATCTGGAGTCTGGTCATGTTCATCGAGACTGAAGGCACGCCGAACCCGAACACACTGAAATTTCTTCCCGGCCGGGACGTGACCGGTGACGCCGGCACGGTCGATTTTATCGACGCGGATGCGGTATCCGGCCGGTCGGCTCTGGCCGAGGCCCTCTTTGAACTGCCAGGCGTCTCGCGGGTCTTCATGGGATCGGATTTCGTCTCCGTGACGAAGACGGATGAACAGGACTGGGCGGAGCTGAAACCGCTGATCCTGTCGGCTCTGGTCGATCACTTCGTATCAGGACGTCCGGCTGTTGAAGCCGATGCGGCGGTGACAGAAGATCCGGTCATGCCGGGTGACGAAGAGATCGTTCAGCAGATCAAGGAACTTCTGGAGACGCGCGTGCGGCCGGCCGTGGCCAGCGACGGCGGCGATATCGTCTTCCGTGGCTACCGGGACGGAATTGTGCGGCTGAGCATGCAGGGCGCCTGCTCGGGCTGCCCGTCTTCAGGCGCAACGCTGAAGCATGGCGTCGAAAACATGCTGCGGCATTATGTGCCTGAAATCGTGTCGGTCGAGCAGGTTCTGAACTGAGACCGTTTTCCCGTCCTGGAATCCACTGGGGAACACAGCCTTTCTGTGATCCTGTTCTTTTTCGGAAAACCCCTGCTTCCTCCGCGCACCGGGTCCGTGATCCGGTGCGCATCGGGGTGGAAAGCCATCTCCGGCAGAGGTATGCACGGCACGGAACCTGGACGGAGTAAGGTCTATGCCAGTGGATGAGAGCGTATCTGATTGTCTTTTCCGTAATGCGCGGACACCTTCGCGCTGGAAGGACGAGCCTGTCGCGAACGAAATGCTGCAGACGCTCTACGATCTCGTCAAAATGGGACCAACCTCCGGGAACTGCTGTCCGGCCCGTTTTGTCTTCCTGACGACACAGGACGCAAAGGAACGGCTGCGTCCGGCCCTGTCAGCGGGCAATGTGGACAAGGCAATGACGGCACCCGTTGTGGCAATCATCGCGTATGATCCTCTGTTTTTCGATTATTTTTCGCAGCTGAACCCGGAACCCGATCTGCGCTCCTGGTTTGCCTCCGATGTCGGGCTCGCCGAAGAGACGGCGTTTCGTAACGGCACTCTGCAGGGCGGCTATCTGATCCTCGCGGCCCGGGCGCTGGGACTCGATGCGTTGCCACTGTCGGGCTTCGACAGCGCGATGGTGGAAGACACATTCCTGGCGGGTGAAGGCTGGCGGGCGAATTTCCTTCTCTGCCTGGGCCATGGCGTTCACGACGAAACACCACGCGCCGGACGACTTTCCTTCGATGAAGCCTGCCGGCTGCTTTGAGCGGAAATCTAACCTTGCCCGCACAGACCGCTCCTGAACGGATCGTCGTGCTCGACGCGTCGCCGGCCGGTGAGAAGGTTGGCGCCCGGGTGGCGACCCTGAATGCCGACCTGACGGTTGTGGCATCGGCAGAGCAGGCAGGGCATGAAGGCATCGGCGCACTGGCCGTCATGCTGGAGACGTGCCTGAACAAAGCCGGCTGGGAAACGCCTGACCTCGTGGTGGTCGTGATCGGTCCGGGGTCCTTTACCGGTCTGCGTACGGCCTGCGCCCTCGCGGCAGGGCTGGCGTTCGGAGCAGGCTGTCCGGTCATGGGAGTGACACGCGGAGAAGCTCTGGCGCCGTCTCTGGACGCTCTGGTGACGGCGCGGGGACTGAACGGGTGGTTTTGTATCTGCGGCGCTCGCCGCGGACGCTGGTTCGTGGAAGAATCTGCCTCTCGTAAAAACACGCTGGCGGAGGTTATCGCGGTTCAGAGCACTCTCTGGCGCCCTGAGCCCGGATCATGGCTGCTTGCGGGAGACGCTGCCGCCGAAGCCCTGGATCAGGCCGGAAACGAGCGATGCCAGATTGCACCGGTTTGTGACGCTGATTTCCGCGGGATCGCACTGGCAGGGCTCGCAAGGCTGAAGGGTGAACTGCCACCGCGTCCGGCCCTGCCGCTCTATGTCGATCCCCCGGAAGCGAAACTGCCTCGTGCCGGTCTGCGGGCGACACCACGATGATGCCCGGGGTGATGTCCGGTTCTTCCGTGGACATCGTCGAAGCCGGGGTCATTTTTTGTGATATTTTCTCTGAAATTCATGCCGAGAGTTTCCGGGAGAATGAACGATGGTCCTCTCCGGCATTCAGATCATTTTTTGATCAGCCTGGAACGCTGGCTCTGATCGCTTCGGTCAATGGCGAACCGGCCGGATTCATCCTTGCGCGACAGGTCTCGGATGAGGCGGAGATTCTCACGCTTGCCGTACGCGGCATGTTCCGGCGTCAGGGCATTGCCGGCGGACTGATCGGTGCATTGCAGAACAGGCTGCGGGAGATCCGGCCGATCCGTCTCTTTCTGGAGGTCTCGACGCTGAATGAGGCGGCGAAAGCGCTTTATCATGTCACCGGTTTTGAAAAAGCAGGCCACAGGCCACGGTATTACGCGGACGGATCGGGGGCGGATATCATGATATGGGAGCCGTAAGGCACGGGACCTGTATTTTCGGCCCGCCTCAGCCATGCTCAAAGAGCACTTACTGTAAAAGTTTCCGGGTGCTGCTTTTTTTTTCAGAGAGGCGGTGTCTTCTGAAGCTTTTTGAAAAAAGCTTCACCAAAAACTTCTTTGTATTTTACAGAAAATTTCACGGGCAGGCTTTTAAGCCCGTCTCTGAGAAATAATACCGGTGGCAGGTACTGTCTCGCCCTGTGACACCGGCTGTTTCTGACGATGTTACAGAAATCTGGTGGAGCCAATGAGAATCGAACTCACGACCTCCTGAATGCCATTCAGGCGCTCTCCCAACTGAGCTATGGCCCCGCTCGCGAACCATGTCATGAGACACGCATCGGAGTGCGGGCGGATATAGCGGGGGAAATTCTTTCTGACAAGCCCTGAATGGCGGCCCGCATGACGGAATGATTTCATCCGGCGAGAATGCCGTGTTCCCGAAGCGCATGAAACAGCGGCAGCAGAGGAAGTCCAAGGATCGCGCTGTGATCGCCGCTGATGCATTCAAAGAAGTGAATACCGGGTCCTTCGAGGCGATAGGCGCCCACACAGGAAAGACAGGCGCCTCCGTCGAGAGCAAAACAGGTCTCCAGAAAATCGTCGGAAAACAGGCGCATGGTCAGAGCCGGCGTCGACACATGATGCCAGAAAACGCTCCCTTTCCGGCACAGGACGACAGCGGAATGCAGGTGGTGGGTGCGTCCGCGAAGCCGGCGGAGCTGATCGAGAGCCTCTTCGGGCGAGCCCGGTTTATCGAACCAGACGCCGTCGCAGCTCAGCATCTGATCGGCGCCGATAATCACCGCATCGGGATCGGCGAGCGTTTCGGAAACAGCCTGTGCCTTGGCGCTGGCAAGACGGACCGCAACATTCTGAGGCGTATCGCCTGCCGCCTGTCCCGCCTCTTTGAGAATGGTCTCATCGACGCCGGCGACCTGCACCTCAAACGGAAGACCGCTGCCACTCAGAAGAGAACGGCGCGCCGCCGAACCGCTGGCCAGGACGAGACGTGTACTAATGCGGAGGAGAGAAAGCGTCAGTACTTCATTTTCTCCCGAATTCGTTTCGATCATTCCTTTTGCGCCTTCCTCAGATTACCCGACTCGGAAACACATCCGCTTCTGAGGCACGTTAGTACTTCAGTGAGTACTATGCCGGGTACTTTGTGCGGTGATGGGGTACACGGGGACAGTACGGGAAAACGGCGTGATGGGTACCGAGTACCGTGGACAAGTGGTACAACCCCGGACGCGGTGAGTTGTACACAGGCGCCTGGGCGGAATTTCTGGATAAGTCAGAAAAGTGACGCTTTTTCAAGAACCTCCGATCTGTACACATCTGGGGAAAGATGGGGTACATTTTCGGAACAGCGGGTACCCCGTCATCCACAGGCCCTATAATCAACTCAACATTTCTTTATTCTCTTTTCTTGTTTAGAGATGAGCCCACTGATCGAAAAAGCTGGTGGACGGATCGTGACGGCGACACTCGGGACTGACGAACACAGACGGCTCCTGCGCACCCTGAAAGGGGAAGCCATGTGGCCGCCCCCGGTGTGGCTGATGCGACAGGCCGGCCGTTTTTTGCCGGAGTTTCGTGCGCTCAGGGAAAAGGCCGACTTCCTGACACGATGCATGACGCCCGATATCGCGACAGAAATCACCCTGCAGCCAATCCGCCGGTTCGCCATGGACGGCGCCATCCTGTTCTCAGACATCCTCGTGCTGCCCTGGGCGATGGGACAGTCACTGGAATTTGTCGAAAACAGGGGGCCGGTTCTTGGCGCGATCCGCAGTGAAGCCGATCTGAACCGGCTGGACCCCAACCGGGTGCCCGATATGACGGCGCCTGTCATGGAGACACTGACGCGGCTCAGAAAGGCATTGCGGGAACCCGTGGGAGCGGCTGAGGCGGACACAGTGACGCTGATCGGGTTTGCCGGCGCACCGTTTACGGTCGCCTGTTACATGGTCGATGGCGGAGGCTCCAGGGAATTCGCACAGACGCGGCTGATGGCCTATCAGGAACCGAAACTGTTCGACCGGCTGATCGACCTGCTGACGGAAACGACGGCGAAAATGCTGTCGGCTCAGATCGAAGCGGGAGCGCAGGCCGTGATGCTGTTCGATTCCTGGGCCGGGCTGCTGCCGCCTCCGGAATTCCGCCGGCATGTCATCGGCGCGACACGGCAGATTGTCAGTGACCTGAAGCGCCGGCATCCAGACATCCCGGTTATCGGATTTCCCCGCCTTGCAGGCGGAATGGCTCCGGAATACGCCCGCGAGACGGGCGTGGACACGATGGCGCTCGATACGAGCGCGGATCTTGCCGCTGTTTCGGGGCAGGTCAGCCCGGAACTGGTGCTGCAGGGCAATCTCGATCCGGTTTCGGTTCTGGCAGGCGGTCAGGCCATGCTGAACGAAGCGCTCGGAATCAGGGACGCAGGACGTGGGCGCCCTCATGTTTTCAATCTGGGACATGGCGTTCTGCCGGAAACACCGCCGGAGCATGTCGGCGAACTGATTTCAGCAATCAGGGCGGTGGGCTGAAATATGACATCTGCATTATCTCCCGACGGAACCCTGCGTCTTGTCATCTTCGACTGTGACGGCGTTCTGATCGACAGCGAAGGGGTGAGTTGCCGGATCATAGCGCAACTGGCGCGGGATCTGGGCGTGCCTGTCTCCGATGAGGAAGCCGTGCCCAGATTTGGTGGCAAGGCGCTTGTGGAAATTAAACGTGAACTCGAGCAGGCCTGCGGCGCCACATTGTCGGATGACTGGGTCCAGGCAATAAAAATGCAGTTTATCGAGGCTTTCGGACGGGAAGCCGGGGTGATCGACGGGACTTATGACATGCTCGATGCTGTCCAGGCTCTGGGACTGCCGGTGCGGGTCGGGTCAAATTCATCCATGGCGGAAATGGACGCCAAATTTGGTTCGGCCGGTCTTCAGGAACGCCTGAACGGACGAATTCATTCCGCTGTTGATATGAATGCGCCAAAGCCGGCACCGGATGTCTATCTTCACGCCGCCGCTGAGGAAGGTGTGAAACCGGAGAACTGCGTTGTTCTTGAAGACAGCGACACAGGGGCACGCGCGGCGATCATCGCGGGAATGACCTGTGTTCTGTTACGGCCGGAAGATCAGCCGGCACCGGCATGGCCAGGACTGCTGCGGATCGGCGCGCTTTCGGAGTTTCCAGTTCTGCTTGAGACCGCATTGCGGGTACAGGCCCGGAAATGACCGTGACGGGGCAACCATGATCGGGGCGCTGCAGCCATGGTATCTGTGGCTGAAAGCTTTTCATATCATTGCGCTGATCGCCTGGATGGCGGCGACGTTCTACCTTCCGCGGCTGTTTGTTTACCACTGCCAGGTAACAGCCGGCAGTTCCGAGAGCGAGCGGTTCAAGGTCATGGAACGGCTGCTGCTGCGCGCGATCATGACGCCGGCCATGCTGGCGACACTGCTTTTTGGCGTGCTGCTTGTCCTGACCCCGGGCGTCATCGACTGGTCCGCTGGCTGGTGGCACGTGAAACTTCTCGCTGTTGTCGGCATGTTTGCGTTTCACGGTTGCTGCGCCCGCTGGCGGTCTGATTTTGCGCGGGACGCAAACCGGCATACCGAACGTTTTTACCGGATGGCGAACGAGGTGCCGACGGTACTGATGATCGTTATTGTCATTATGGTTGTGGTAAAACCTTTTTGAAATCAGCTTTAACCTGAAAACGAAACCATTCGTGATCTGTGGCCGGTAACTGTTCTTACATTTCGTATCAATATCGCGATTTTTTTGTCATGGTCTTTTGTGTTCATTGTTGTCAGACGAGGTGACCGGGACGGGCCTGGTGACCGACAAGACAGGACAGACCATGAAACGCAGTTTAATGGCGATGGTACCTCTGGCAGCTCTGGCGCTTGGTGCTGTTGCTCTTGAAGGGACCGGAACGTCGGCTCTGGCCCATCCGCCAATGCCGGGTCCGGGGCCGGAAGGTTTCGGCCACGGAGGCCCAGGCGGCCCCGGGTTCGGAATGCCGATGCTCGAAGGCCTTGATCTGACGAAAAAACAGAAAGACGCCGTACATCAGGTGTTCAGGCAGAGTCATGACGGCATGAAGGACCTGCATAAGCAGGAAAAGGCTCTTCATGATCAGGTCGTGGCTCTTCTTCTGACGCCAGGGAAAATCGACAGCGCTCAGTTGCAGTCTCTGACGCAGCAGCAGGCGGCTCTGGAAGCGAAGAAAGAAGCTGGCCGGATGGATGTGGCAGTGAAAATCCACGACATTCTGACAGCAGATCAGCTGACAAAGGCAAAAGAGCGTCACGACAAAATCTCTGCGCTGCTCGATCAGTTGCATGAGATCGAACATCCGCAGGGGAAGGACGAGGACTGATACCGGAAGTCGTGCAGGAACGACCGGCGGTGAAAAGGATCCGGGCGATGCCCGGATCCGGCGGAGATGTCAGAGGCGCAGGTCTTTTGTAAATTTTCCTGAAAGACCGGAGTTAGCGTCTCTGACGGGTCCGGATTATGCGGAGTTTACGGGAGTTCTTCAGGTCAGAGACCTTATTCAAAACCCTGCCCGTGAAACCTCCGGTTCATTATAAAGAAGTTTTTGGTGAAGCTTTTTTCAAAAAGCTTTGGAATATGCCGCCTTTTTGTAAAAAGGCGGCACCCAAAAACTTTTATTATTTTTTATCAATAGCTTATCGCGATAGTATTCTCTGATCCTGGCTGACGCGAACAGAGGACCGGGATTCAAAAACGTAACATTATCAAATTGTTATGAATCTTTCTGCGCATTTGAGACTTTTGAAACAGCCTTTTACTGAAGATCAGGCCGGAACACAGAAGTCTGCGGTCAGGGACGGGTTTCATTCACATCCAGCCCGAGATTTTCGGCGGCCTCCGAGCGGTTTGTGGCGAGCGGTATCATGACGGCTTTTCGGTCCGGCTGATAGGCGCTTGCATTCCAGCCCCGTGCCTGCGCCAGAGCGCTTACAAGGCGGTAGATGACAACCCAGCGGGAGTCTTTAGCCGGTGGTTTCCAGAAGCGCATGGCAAGGGCGCAACTGGCGATGACGAAGGAAGCGATGGATGTCGCTGTGGCCAGATATGCTGGCGGTATAAGTCTGAAAACAGTTTCCAGGATGCTGGCGGTATCCATAGGCGGGCAGAGTCTCCAGGGAGCGCTGCGCTGCGAATGATATGCTGCGAGACATCTCCTCAAAAAGAATGTGGATGGGCGTGAAGCCTACCCGTCCCCGCTACCTGTTCAGACACGATAAATCAGAGTCTCAGAGACTGTTCCAAAAACCTGCCCCTGAAACTTCAGCTTAATTATAAAAAGGAGTTTTTTTAGAAAAAGCTTCAGAAGACACCGCCTTTTTGTAAAAAGGCGGCACCCAAAAACGTTTATCTCTTTATCGGATTCTCATGGAGCCGGATGTTTACGCCGTCAGGCCGCCATCGACGCTGAGTGCCGCGCCGGTAATATAGGATGACTGGTCGCTGGCCAGAAAACTGACGAAATCAGCGATATCCTTCACCTCGCCATATTTCGGGATCGCGAGAACAGAACGCAGTGCGTCGCCAGCAGGGCCATCAGCCGGGTTGAGCTCCGTGTCGATCGGACCAGGCTGGATAACGTTGACGGTAATGCCTTTCGGTCCGAGATCACGCGACAGGCCTTTTGCAAATCCGACCAGACCGGCCTTGGTGGCGCTGTAAATGGAAATTCCGGGAAGCGGGACGCGCTCTCCGAATGCGGAGCCGATCAGAATGATGCGACCACCCTCTTTCATGGCCCGTGCGGCAGACACGGACTCGATCATGACGCCACGCATATTGAGATCGAGGGTCCGGGAAATATCGTCCACCGTCATAGTATCCGGCCCGCCATAGGGATAGGCACCGGCGTTGCAGACCAGCGCATCGAGCCTGCCGAACGCGCTGACGACTTTCTGCACGAGCGCCGTATTGTCCGCGACATTGCCGCCATCAGACTGAATGGCCAGCGCCCTGCGTCCGGTTGTCTCGATTGCCGAGGTGACACGCCGCGCGGCTTCCGCGTTACGGACATAGGTGATGGCGATATCAAAGCCGTCTTTCGCCAGTCGTTCCGCGATAGCAGCGCCTATGCCGCGGCTTCCGCCGGTCACGATCGCAACGGGTGAGGTCATGGAGATTTCCTTGCTGAGATGTCGTGCTCATGGGAGAGACAGGACCTCCTCCTGGTCCGCAGATTCGGCAGAAGCCGTAATCCCTGTCCCAATTCGGGAGACCGCCATCACTGACGGGCTCCGGATCAGTTCCCTGTTACAGGAATAATCCGGCTGTGCCTGCATCTGGTCAGGAATATCTTTTCACAAGGTCGTAACGCGCTCCGAAACCTCCGTCACGGGCGACAATTCCGGTTAAGGAACAGTGCGTGATGTCCGGCTCAGGCTGACAATTGTTTCCCGGAACGAAAAGGCTCCTGGTCTGCCTGAGATGTCAGAATGAACAGACGCATTTAGCAACTGATAACATCATCAATCTTTAAGAGACTGTTCAAAAGCCTGTCCGTGAAACCTCCTTATAAATCATAAAGAAGTTTCTGGTGAAGCTTTTTCCAAAAAGCTTCAGAAGACGCTGCCTTTTTGGAAAAAGGCAGCACCCAAAAAATTTTGTTTTTTATCGGGGATTTATCGTGGAGGGCTCTTTGATTCCGGCTAAAACAAACAGATGGCCGGGACTCAAAAAACATAACATTATCAATTTGTTATAAGAATTTTTGTCCCTGCACGACTTTTGAACCAGCCTCTGAGGGAGAAATCCTGGTGGGCGCACAAGGGCTCGAACCTTGGACCCGCTGATTAAGAGTCAGCTGCTCTACCAACTGAGCTATGCGCCCAGGATTTTCAGGACACCGTCCGGAACGGCGACAGACGGGCTTTTACCAGCGCCGTCGCCCGGGTGCAAGCATTACATCCGGATTTATCTGTTCAGAAGAGCAAGCAGGGAGTCGAGCTGATCCAGCGTGCGATAGGAGAAGCGGATCGAGCCGCCTTTACCGTCGAACTGAACCTGAACCTGCAGACCGAGCTTAGTGGAAAGATCACGTTCCAGCATGGCGATTTCCGGGTCGCGGCGTTCGCGAACCGGCTTTTCAGGGGCAGCGGCAGGGGCTTTGCCCGCTTTCTGGACCAGGGCTTCGGTCTGACGCACGGAAAGCTCTTTTGCGATCACCTCGCGCGCGGCGGCGACAGGGTCCGGATGGCCGAGAAGAGCACGGGCATGACCGGCGGAGAGCTTTCCCTGGGTCACATCCTGACGCAGGGCGGGAGGAAGACGCAGCAGACGCAGCGTATTGGTGATGTGAGGGCGGGACTTGCCGATCGCCTGAGCGAGTTCGTCCTGTGTCAGGCGGTAATCTTCAATGAGACGGCTGAAACCTTCGGCTTCCTCCATCGGATTGAGATCGGCGCGCTGGAGATTCTCGACGAGAGCGGCAGCCATGGCATCGGAATCATCGAGATCGCGGACCAGAACAGGAATCTCATGCAGACCCGCCTGCTGTGAAGCCCGCCAGCGCCGCTCGCCTCCGATGATCTGATAGGTACCGGGCTTTTCAGGATGCGGGCGGGCCAGAAGAGGCTGCAGAACACCCCGTGCGCGGATCGATTCCGCAAGTTCGGCAAGGGCTTCGGGTTCCATGACCTGGCGCGGCTGAAACGGGCTGGGTTCAAGAGACTCGATCGGAAGAGAACTGATGCCGCTTTTCGCCTGGGGCTGACGCGGAGCGGCGACGGCAGGCTGATCTCCCAGAAGAGCCGCGAGGCCACGGCCGAGACGGGGACGGGAGGGTGTCTTGTTCGTGCTCACGCGGGGCCTCGGTTTTTCTGTGTCTTCAGACGGGATCGTAATTCAGTGGCAAGGGCGAGGTAGGACGCGGCACCACTCGACCGGGGATCATACGTCATCACCGGTGTGCCATGGCTCTGGGCTTCCGAGATTCGGATATTCCGGGGGATGACCGTTTCCATTACGGCATCGCCGAAGAAACTGCGGGCATCGGCGGCGACAAGTTCCGAGAGATTGTTCCGCCGGTCGTACATGGTCAGCACGATGCCGGTGGTCTGCAGAGCCGGATTGAACTGCCGACGGATATGATCGACCGTGCGGGTCAGATGACTGAGACCCTCCAGCGCGAAAAACTCGCATTGCAGGGGCGCAATGACACCATCGGCGGCAACCAGCGCATTCAGGGTAAGCAGCCCGAGACTGGGAGGGCAGTCGATCAGAATGTAGTCGTTGTCATCGAAAAGCGGCTCCAGCGCCGTCTTAAGGCGCTTTTCCCGGTCATCGACACCGATCAGTTCGATTTCCGCACCGACCAGTTCCGTACTGGCCGAAATGACCTGAAGATTGTCGATACTGCTGCTCTGGACGAGCGAGGACGCATCGCGTTCACCCATCAGCAGGGCGTAGGAGCCGAGTTTTCTCGAATTGTAATCCACGCCCAGCCCCGTCGAGGCATTTCCCTGAGGGTCCAGATCGACAAGCACGACGCGCGCGCCATCCTGGGCGAGGGCGGCGGCGAGATTGATGGCGGTCGTGGTTTTGCCAACCCCGCCTTTCTGGTTGGCGACGGCCAGGATGATTGCGGAATTTGGTTTTCTTTTATGCGAAGATTCAGACACGCCTGATGTCACTTATTTTCAGGATGACGCCGCCTGCGGTGCGGCCTGGAATTTGACTGACTGTCATGTGCCAGTCACGTGCGGCGTCGGTCAACTCATCCGGAGCATGTTGCCCTTTCAGAAAGAGAGCATATCCATCCGGAGCGAGCAGTTTTTCTGTCCAGCCAAGAAGTTGCGGAAGCCCGGCAAGGGCACGGGCTGTCACAACAGGCGCGCGCGGAATCTCCACGTTTTCGATCCGCTGATCCACGACCCGTGTCCGGCAACCTGTGGCGCGGCTGGCTTCACGAAGAAAAGCAGCCTTGCGACGATCTGATTCGATGAGCGTCACTTCCGCATCAGCCGCTATGGCGAGGATGATACCTGGAAAGCCGCCACCGGAACCGAGATCGGTGATTGTCGTGCTGCGTTCAATAAGCGGCACCAGTTGCAGACAGTCCCTGATATGGCGATCCCAGAGATGAGGGACATCCCCTGGGGAGATCAGGTTGATCCGCGCCGTCCAGCGGGTCAGCAGATCGGCAAAGCAGGTCAGCCGTTCCTGTGTTTCACGTGAAACGTCGGGTAAAGCAGTGTCCTCTGACGGCATCATGCGGCCTGCTTCAGATGAGCCAGCAGAGCCATCAGTGCGGAGGGCGTCATGCCTGGAATACGCTGTGCTGCGGCAAAGCTGGCCGGACGCGCCCGTTCGAGACGTTCACGCATTTCCGTGCTGAGGCCGCCAATACTGGCGAAGTCGAAACTCGCCGGGACAGCGATCGCAGATTCCGCGTTGAGCTGTCTGATCTCCCGCTCCTGTCTGAGCAGATATCCGCTGTATCGCGCCTCAGTTTCGATATGCGTCCGGATACGCGGCGGAAGACCGGCGAACCACGGAGCGAGCCGGCCGGCAATGACCGGATCGCCTCCCGATGCAAGAACGTCGAACAGAGTGCGCCTGCGTCCGTCCTGCGAGACAGCCATACCGGCTTGCGCAAGCGCAGCGGGAAGCCATGTTTCGCTGCGGGTGCGGTCCATTGCTTCCTTCAGAGCGGTATGCATCTGTGTGAACAGAGCGGCACGTTCCGGCCCGACACAGCCCCAGGCGATACCCGATGGCGTAAGACGGAGATCGGCGTTATCAGCCCGGAGACTGAGACGATATTCCGCACGCGATGTGAACATACGATAGGGCTCGGAGACACCCTGAGTGACGAGATCATCGATCATGACGCCAATATAGGCCTCGCTCCGGTCTATCGTGACCGGAGAGCTTCCGCCGGCGCGGCGTGCGGCGTTGATCCCTGCCAGCAGCCCCTGGGCGGCGGCTTCCTCGTAGCCCGTCGTGCCGTTGATCTGGCCGGCGAGAAAAAGGCCGGGAACAGCGCGAAGCTCCAGCGTATTCATGAGCGCACGGGGATCGATATAGTCGTATTCGACGGCATATCCAGGACGGACGATCCGGGCATTTTCCAGGCCCGGGATCGTGTGGATCATCGCCTCCTGAACAAAGGGCGGCAGGCTGGTGGAGATGCCGTTCGGATAGACCAGATCGCCGCCGGGATTGTCCGGAAGGGCTTCAGGTTCAAGAAAGATCTGATGTGTCGTCCTGTCGGCAAACCGGACAACCTTGTCTTCTATAGACGGGCAGTAACGCGGGCCACGACCCGCGATGGTACCCCCATAGACGGCGGACAGATGAAGATGCTCACGGATGATATCGTGCGTTCGTTCATTCGTGGCCGTAATCCGGCAGGAAATCTGCGGGTTGGTGATCTTCTCCGTGAGACGCGAAAATGGTTCGGGTTCGGCATCCCCGCGATCCTCGGCAAGAGCCTCCCACCTGATGCTGTCGCGGGCGAGACGGGCAGGCGTGCCGGTCTTGAGACGTCCCATCGGGAGGCCAAGCGCTTCGAGACGCTGCCCGAGGGCATTGGCCGGACGATCACCGATCCGGCCCGCCGGTTCCGTTTCATGACCGAAATGGATAACACCCCGAAGAAATGTGCCGGCGGCAATCACAATGGACGGAGCATGAAGGATCGTGCCGTCTTCGCAGACGAGGCCCGTTACGGAACCGTCGGCCGCCAGCAGGAGATCGCCGGCTGTTTCTTCGGTGATGGTGAGATTTTCTGTCCGGTCCAGAAGATCGTGAATCGCGCTGCGATAAAGGCCGCGATCGGCCTGCGCGCGCGGACCATGCACAGCCGGCCCCTTGGAGCGGTTGAGCAGTTTGAAATGGATGCCGGCAAAATCGGCGGCGCGGCCCATAAGTCCGTCCAGCGCGTCAATTTCGCGAACGAGATGACCTTTGCCGATTCCGCCGATAGCAGGATTGCAGGACATGGCGCCGATCGTATCACGCTGCTGGGTCAGCAGCAGGGTCTCAGCGCCGCAGCGCGCGGCGGCAGCCGCAGCCTCGCATCCGGCATGACCTCCTCCGACGACGATGACGTCGAACCGCGTCTTCATCACGCTGCTTCCTCACTTTCCAATACAGAACTGTCCGAACACCGTATCCAGTATGTCTTCAACACCGACCTCGCCGGTAAGTCGCCCCAGCGAGCGCATGGCGAGACGCAGTTCCTCACCGCGCATCTCTGGCCAGTCAACCCGCAATGCCTCATCAAGATTCGTCCGCGCGGCCTCGGCGGCCGCGCGGTGCCGCGCCCGGGTGAGCGGAGCAGCCCCGGTCCCCGCGGTGAGAGCCCGGGTTTTTTCTTCAAGGACGGAGTGAAGAGCCTGAAGACCTTCGCCTGTCTTAAGGCTGATTCCATACACCGGCGTGTCACTGATTACGGCAGGTGGAGGGACAAGATCAATCTTATTGCACACAGGAATGCAGCCAGGGAGCAGGCAGTCGGGCAGATCATCCGCCGGAAACATCTGGATGACGGCATCCGAATGTTCCACGTGAAACATTGCCCGTCTGACGCCTTCCGCCTCAACCGGATCGGATGTTTCCCGAAGCCCGGCCGTGTCGATAAGGGTCACTTTGACGTCTGCAAGGATAATCGCGATTTCGACAGCGTCTCTTGTTGTCCCGGCGATGGGAGAGACGATGGCCGCGTCCCGTTCCGTAAGCCAGTTCAGCAGGCTGGATTTGCCGGCATTGGGCGGTCCGGCAATCGCAAAAACGATGCCACGGCGAATGCGTTCACCACGGCTTCCGTCGGCAAGATGAGCGCCGATTTCATCGCGCAGTGAGGCAATTTCAGCGAGAAGGCCGGCTTCGACATCGGGGGGAAGGTCTTCATCGGGAAAATCGATCAGCGCCTCCTGTCGCGCGAGAACGACCCGGAGCCGGTCAGCCCATTCCCGGTATAATGCGCTGAGGGCGCCATCGACCTGACTCAGTGCCTGACGGCGCTGCGCTTCCGTTTCGGCGGCGATAAGGTCAGCAATGCCTTCAGCCTCGGTAAGGTCGATTCGCCCATGCATGAAAGCCCGACGGGTAAACTCGCCGGGTTCGGCCGGCCGGGCGCCTGCCTCGACAAGCGCATCGGCAACAGCGGTAATAACCGCAGGGCCGGCATGCAGGTGCAGTTCAAAACTGTCTTCCCCGGTGTAGCTGCGGGGGGCGGGGAACCAGAGGACCAGAGCATCGTCGAGATGATCTGTGCCCGATGCGGCGTCGCGCCAGAGACTGCGAAGAACGGCGCGCCGGGGCAATGGAAGTCTGCCAGCCAGCCTGGTGAGGATATCAGCACAGCCATCCCCGCTGACTCGCATGATTGCGATCGCGGCGCGGCTGCTTCCGGTTGCCAGAGCGAAAATCGGTGGGAGACCCGGATGATAGTTCGTGGTCGACTGCATGGACAATGACGTAATTCCGTTTGACGGGTCTGCATTACTGCCTGAAAAGTGTTATCACGTCGTGGTGTCCTCGGCGTATTGCAAGGCGGGAATAATGCCACAAATTTCGCTTCATTCTCCTCTCGGACCCTTGACGCTTTCGGAGGAAGATGGCGCGATTATTGCGCTGGACTGGGGCTGGGGGCGGGACCAGACAGAAACCGTGCTGCTGAAATCGGCGCGGGACTGGCTTCATGCATGGTTTGATAAGCCTGATGGCGTGTTTCCGTTGCCGCTGGCTCCCGAAGGGACGCCATATCAGAAGAAAGTCTGGGCAGCTCTGCTGAAAATTCCGGTCGGAAAGGTCCGGACATATGGTGAACTCGCCGCAGATATCGGCGGTTCGGCGCGGTCGGTGGGACAGTCCGTCGGTCGTAATCCCATACCGATCCTCATTCCCTGCCACCGGGTCGTGGCAGCACATTCCCTTGGAGGGTATTCCGGCGACGGCGGTCCTGATGACAAGTTATGGCTGCTGGAATTCGAGGGCGCCTGGCCAGTGCTCAATGCGTAGGATTATTATTCAAAGGACAAAAATTTTCTGTGCACTTTCCGGTCTTCGTGAAAGAGCATCATGTTACGACATTATTGCTGGATGAAACGATCAGTGCGCCCCTGTGTGTCTTTTCGAATATCCGGCCTTTTCAGAGCAGATGAAAAAGAAATATTTTCAGGCGGATACTGATGAAAGTTTTTGTACAGCTGGATCACGGCCTTAGTGGGACCATCTGGCGGCAACGCCGGGGAAAAAGCGTTATTCCTGGTATGAATAAGGAGCATCTGACGCATGGATATCACCATGCTGCGTCCGAAACTGTATCTGTTGTCTGGTCTGAAGATCAGGCCGAAAACCTGATTGAGAAAACTCTGCGATATGGCCTTCGGGCCATGCTGGGCTTTGATTTCATTCAGGCATGGCGTAACCGGACCGGTATCCTGAACGCCGATATTGTCTGGACGTACACAGAATCTCAGACGCTTGCGGTTTTGCTGCTGCTCAGAATCATGTGTCCGAAGCATCCGCCAAAAATCATCGGGCAGGCAGGGTGGCTGGTGGACCGCTGGAACAGACAGCCTGTTCTGAGACGTATATTGTTCAGATATCTGCTGAAGCGTCTTGATGTCTTGACGGTTCATTCGGTTCTCAATCTGGCGACTGCGCGTGTTTTATTCCCAGACCTGCGGGTTGAGCAGATACGGTTTGGGATCAGGGCCGATGAGATGCAGACGGTGCGTGAGACCTGCAAAAATGGGGCTCTGAACATTCTCGCCCTCGGGAATGATGAACATCGCGACTGGCAGACATTGTGCGAGGCCGCAACATTATTGCCGCAGGTACAATTTTTCATTGCCAGCACTACGCGCGCCGCACGTGTGGCGGCGAAATCAGTCCCCAATGTCAAAATTGTTCGCGCTTATGACAATGACAGTTTGCTTCGTCTGTATAATCAGGCTGATATTGTCGTTGTGCCGCTTATGCCTGACGAGCATGTATCCGGAATTACCGTCATTGAGGAAGCCGTTATTCACGGTGTTCCCGTCATTGCTTCGGATTGCGGAGGACTGACCGATTATTTTGATCATGACTGTCTGACATATGTCCCGTCAGAAGATGCAGCAGCTCTGGCATCTGCTATCCGGAGTATTCAGGCTGACCCGGAAGCAGCCCGGGTGAAAACGGAACGGGGACAGAAACGTATGCGTGAGTGCATCAATTCGGTTGCATACGCGGAGCAGCATGTCGGCCTGTCGCGGGATCTGCTTGATCCGAAGTCCACCCGACCCCCATTGCCCGATAATCCTTCGGTCGTGGTCGGGATTGCAACATCGGGACGCGCGCCTATTCTCAGAGCATTATTATCGGATATCGGGCATCAGACGGTCCGTCCGGCTGCAGTCGTTATCTGCTACCGTAATCCGTCTGATATTGAAGGGATTTCGGAAGATCTGCTTCCTGGTGTCAGCCTCATTCTGTTGCAGGGCAGCCGTGGTTTGCCTGCGCAGCGAAATGTAATTCTGGATCATTCTGAAAACGCCGATATTGTCCTGTTTCTTGACGATGATTTTTTTCCGCAGGCTGATTATATCAGGGCTGTTATTGAAGCTTTCCGTCAGGACCCATGTATTCTCGGAATAACCGGGAAAGTTCTGGCCGACGGTGCGCGGGGACCAGGATACTCTGTTGACCACGCGAGGGCATTGCTGGCCCGTGAGGTGCCGGATTCAGAAGCAAAAACAGTCGATGTTTTCAACACATATGGATGCAATATGGCTTTCCGAATGGACGCCATAAGACGGTATCATCTTTGCTTTGACGAAAAACTGCCACTGTATGCCTGGTATGAGGACATGGATTTTTCACGGCGGCTTCTGCCTCAAGGGCGCATTGTACGCGCGGAAGCAGCGACCGGCGTGCATCTTGGAAGCAAGAGCGGCAAGACATCCGGGGTCAGGCTGGGTTATTCCCAGATCGCCAATCCTGTTTATCTGGCTCGCAAAGGGACATACCCGTGGGATCATGCGCTCAGAAGCGCGGGGCGCCACACATTGATTAATATAGTCAGAAGTATTCGTCCGGAATCGTGGATTGACAGGCGCGGCCGAATGAATGGTAACTGGAGAGCCTGGAAGGATCTTCTTCTGGGGCGGCTTGATCCGGAGCGTATCAGTTCTGTCTGACATCCAGAAATGATCGTTTGTGTAACTCATGCGTTTTTCTCTTATTGTCCCGACTCTGGATCGCCCTGTGGATCTGGGGAACTTTCTCGAAGGCCTTGTTCATCAGTCGTTCAGTGATCTGGAAGTGATCATTGTCGATCAGAGCGGCAGCGATCTCTATGATCAGGTCATAGAAACCTATTCCCGACATCTGTCTCTTCTGCATATACGCAGTAATGTCCGGAAGTGCCGGTACGCCTGCGCTGTTGGCGCAGCGCAGGCGTCCGGAGACATCATTGCCTTTCCGGATGATGACTGCATTTACAGACCCGATACACTGTCCCGGGTTGACAGGCATTTCCGGGCAGACCCGGAACTGGGTTTTCTCACCGGCGCCGTGGTCAACTGTCAGGGCAGCAGGACGCGGACGGGGCGCTGGTTAAAAAGGAGTACATGGCTGAATAAGAATACTATATGGACGGGTCTTATAGAGTTTAACATGTTTATTCGTCGTGATCTGTACGAAAAGACTGGCGGATTCGACCCAAATATGGGGCCAGGCTGCTATTTCGTGGCTGCTGAAGGTCAGGATCTCGGGCTACGTCTTCTGCAGAGTGGTGCTCGCGGATATTTTGACACTGATCTTCTTGTCATGCATCCGGATAAATCTGAGATTGTGGGCCGTAAGCGGGCCAGGAGTTACGCTCGCGGGATGGGTTATGTTTTACGAAAAAATAATGCGTCGCTGCCCCTTGTGGCAACGTTTGCCATTCGTCCCCTGGGGGGTGTTTTTTTAAGCCTGCTTCGTGGCAGGCCTGCTCAGGCAAGGTATTATCTGAGTACACTGGCGGGACGAATCGAAGGATATTTTTCTGCAGCGGCAGCCAGGACTTCGCCAATCCAGCGTATGAGATAAAAAAATATCTAAAGAATAGAAACCTACAACAATTTGTCGCATTATGATAGCAGTCTGACTGTTATCCAGACTGCCGCCAACTATAAACGATCTTACTCTGATGACAGCATATCGATTATGATAGTCTGTCTAAATCAGCACAAAATCTCTCAACGCATTCACGCAAAATTGATGAATGATCACGGCGATTTGATGATGGTTAATAACATGTGTATAATATTGTCACGTTAAGATTAACGAGCAGTTCGCCTTAAACATTCCGTCTGCCGAAAGGCATGTACTATGTGTTTTGAAGCGGACATGTTCCGGGCAATAAGGGTCTGCTGAGAATGGCGACGACGTACTGGAATGGAACTTCTTCCAACGATTTTTACGATCCGGCAAACTGGTCAAATGGCGACCTGCCGCAGAGTCATACCTGCCAGGAAGCAAATATCACCGGAACGGCCGAAGATCCGGCGCTCGCGGTTGCAAATGGTAGTTCGTACGGGCAGATCCATTCTCTGACAATCGGTGATTATGCAACGCTGAAAATTACGGCGGCCAGCGATTCGGACGATTCCGGTTATGTTTTTTCCACATATGGAATGCAGATCGCCCCGACAGGTCAGTTGATTATCGATACATCCGCTCCGGTCGAGCTGGGTCTGGTTAACGAAATTCGTGGTGGTACCGTCACCATCATAAATAACCCGGGTAAAGTTGTTCTGGACGGGAATTCACTGAACGGTGCCGGTCAGCTCAATCTCGTAAACTCGACACTGGGCAGCGCTGAAACACCGATCGACGTCGAGGGCATGAATGTAACTCTCCAGGATGGGAGCACATTTTATTCAGGTCTGGATGCCGCAGGCGCGTCGATCACCTTTGATCCGGCCACAAGCAATACCCTGGTCCTGAAAAGCAATGACGCAACGATTTCATCGCCCATCTACGGCGTATCGGAGAATTCGCATTTCGCGATCAACGGTGATGACGGCGTAACACCTGTCAATGCGGCATTCTCGGCCAATGGGAACGGCACGTATTCCCTGATTATTACGCTGTCGAATGGTAATAGCCTGACTCTGTCTGATATCAGTACGGCCAGTGGCTTTGTCCCCGGAACAGCGACGATTTCCCAGGACACCGCCGGTGATTACATCATCACCGACCAGAACGCAGCGGGAACGTCACCTGATTACACGACCTCCGCGACGCATGAGCAGCTGCAGCAGATCGCGACGACAGCTGAACAGACCGGTGATGATCAGACATATACGACGAGTGGTTACGTCAATCATAACGGTGTCCAGAACGACCATTTCACGGGTACCGGCACAGCGACTGATCCTGCGAACTGGTCCGACCCTGCGAACTGGGAACTGGGGGCTATCCCGCAGTCAGACAGCTGCTATCAGGGAACCCTGCAGGGCACGGCGGATAACCCCCTTTATGTCGTCTTTAATCAGGCGAATGTCGGGCAGTTTGTCAGTCTCTCGGTGCTCAGCAATGCAACGCTGACAATTACCGCTCCCGCCGGTCAGAACCCGGAGAGTTATGTCTTCTCCACAGCCGGGATCGAAATCCGCGATAACGGTCAGGTGAATATCGATACTGCCGCCCGTGTTGAACTCGGCGGCGTCAGTGCGATTGACGGCACGCTGACCATCACGAACAATGACGGCAACGTTGTTGTCGACAGCAATCATCTCTCCGGCGGCGGCACGCTGGTTCTCGACAACTCCTCTTTTGGCACACCGGATAATCCGATCCGGATCGACCTTCCCACCATCGACATGAAGGACGGCAGCACTCTTTACAGAGCGCAGTTCAGTGGCACGGGCACGATCAATTTCGACAACTCGTCCAATACAGTCGTCCTGAGCGGCGATTCTCAGAATATTACAACCGTCTTCAACAACGTCAGCGCGAACACACATTTCGCGATCGACGCCGATGTCGGGGCAAAACCGGTTTCAGCGGTCTACACCGAGAATGCTGACGGCAGCTACACACTGTCCATCGGACTCAGCAATGGTCAGACCGACGTGCTGGGCCACGTCAATCTGGCGCCGGGTTTTGTGCCGGGCAACTCGTCTTTCAGCCAGGATGCATATGGCGACTGGCTCATTAACACAGCCTCCACGGATGTCTGCTTCCTCGCAGGCACACTGATCCGCACCGATCGCGGCGATGTGGCGGTGGAGAACCTGGCAGTCGGCGATCAGCTGATTGTCTCCGGCGCCACCGAAGCGACCCGCCCGGTTGTCTGGATCGGCTCTCACGATGTCGTGGTGAACCCGGTTCTGAATGACGAAGAGGCCGGCTATCCGGTCCGTATTCTGAAAGACGCAATCGCGGAAAACGTGCCGTCCCGTGACCTGCTGGTGACGCCGGAGCATTGCCTCTTCATTGACGGCGGTTTCGTTCCGGTCCGGATGCTCGTGAATGGCGCAAGCATTTTCTACGACCGGACCATTAAGAGCTACCGGTATTTCCATGTCGAGACCGAACAGCACAGCGTTATTCTCGCCGAGAACACGCCGACTGAAAGCTATCTCGATACCGGTCATCGCCGCTCCTTCACAGCAGGGCCGGTCGTCTCCCTGACCTCCCGCGCACTGAACTGGGCCGATGACGCCGCCGCACCGCTCCTGACGCAGCGAGATGTCGCCGAACCCATCCACCAGCGGATTCTGGACCGTGCAACCAGCGTTCTTTCGCTTGCGGCTCCCGCACACCGGGCAACAACCCGTAAGCCGGAGCTTCGGTTCGAAACTCTGCAGGGAACTGCTCTGCGTCGTCTCAATGACCGGAACGGAGTCGTCACGATCGAAGTGCCGGAGAACGTCACGCAGATCCGTATCCTGTCACGTACGTCCAGCCCGGCCGGAGTCGTCGGACCATTCGTCGATGATCGTCGCCAGCTTGGCGTGCTGGTGGGTGACGTAACACTTCAGGACGGAAGTGTCCGTCGCACCGTCCGGAGCCATCTCGATGGCAGCCCGGCCATTGGCTGGCACGGGCTGGAAAATACGGACTGCCGCTGGACGGCTGGTGAGGCCATTCTGGATCTGGGCACCCGGACACCGGATACGAAGGCCATGCTGACAGTCCGCATTGCGGCGGCCGGTCCGTATCTCCTCGAAACGTCCGAAGAGCAGGCGCGCCTCTGCGCCTGATTGTCGCGACGTCAGGGTTTATAAAGAGGCTGTGGCGGAGAAATTCGTCACAGCTTTTTTTTGTATTTATATTTCTTTTCCCGGGGCTTTGCCCCGGACCCCACAAAGGGACGCGGTCCCTTTGATCCCGGTTATTTAGTGTAATTAACGGATGCCCGTTCGGGTATGAGACAGCCCCCGGATTCAGCGCGGGTCAGCCTGTTCCGTCATATCACTTTCAAAAACAAGCATTTCATGACCGTCGCGTTCAAAACGTTCGCAGACCCGCATCCCGATGCCGCCAAGGACCTTACGGGAAGCGATGTTGGTCTCACGGGCAATCGCGATCACACGGGTAATGCCAGCCGCGTGGGCCTGCCTGAGCGCCGCGGCAGCCGCTTCGCGGGCAAGGCCACGGCCCGCAGCCCAGGGATAGATCGCGAAACGGAGCGCTACACCGCGCCCGTCCGGGCGTTCGTGAACGCCCGTAATGCCGACCAGACGACCATTTTCGCGAACAGCAAAAATACCGGAACCATGCCGCGCCCAGCAGGAAATGTCGGACGCCATCTCTTCTTCAGCCTGCTGACGACTTCGTACACCGCCCAGCATCATGCCGAACGCACCGCCATCCGATTTCAGACGGGCGATATCGTCCATGTCGCGCCACGACACCGGGTCCAGCACAAGACGGGCTGTGCGAAGAGAATTAAGCCGCACGGACCGATATCCGGACTCTGCCCGGACCCGGCAGAGACCACAGGTCCCCGCATTCCGGTTTACTGAACAGGATGGTTGCCAAAGGTCTCAGGCCTCTGGCGGATTTCAGGGCAGCACCCTGAATAATACCCCTCATCAGGGTCATCTCCACGGTCCGGATATAAAATCCGGATGGGATCATTATTCAGCCGTCAGCGGGACGACGCTGAAAACTCAGCGCGCCAGCGGACGATACTTGATGCGGCTCGGTTCGGTGGCCGCGTCCCCGAGACGACGTCGCTTGTCGGCTTCGTAAGCCTCGAAGTTGCCCTCGAACCACTCGACATGACTGTCTCCTTCGAACGCAAGGATATGCGTCGCGAGCCGATCGAGGAACCAGCGGTCATGGGTGATGATCACGGCGCAGCCCGGATACTCGGCCAGTGCGTCCTCAAGCGCGCGCAGGGTATCGACGTCGAGATCGTTGGTCGGCTCATCGAGCAGAAGAACGTTGCTTTCCTTGCGGAGCATTTTCGCGAGATGGACGCGGTTGCGCTCACCACCCGACAGCACGCCAACCTTCTTCTGCTGATCGGCGCCCTTGAAGTTGAAGGCGCCGACATAGGCACGTGACGGAACCGCCCGCTTGCCGAGATAGATGACGTCCGTACCGCCCGAGATTTCCTCCCAGACATTCTTGTTGTCATCGAGGCTGTCACGGGACTGATCGACGTAGCCGAGTTCCACGGTGTCACCGATGATCAGCTTACCCTTGTCCGGCTGCTCCTGCCCGGTGATCATTTTGAACAGCGTCGATTTACCCGCGCCGTTCGGCCCGATCACCCCGACAATGCCGCCCGGCGGCAGCTTGAAGCTCAGATCGTCGATCAGCAGACGATCGCCAAAGCCCTTGCTGAGATCCTCGGCCTCAATGACCACATTGCCAAGCCGCGGACCTGGCGTGATGACGATGTCGGCCGTGCCGGTCGTCTTCTCGGCGCTTTTGGCAAGCATTTCCTCATATTTGGTGATACGGGCGCGGCTCTTGGTCTGACGGGCCTTCGGACTGGAAGCGATCCACTCCTGCTCTGCGGCGAGAGCACGCTGGCGGGAACTCTCTTCCTTCTCTTCCTGCGCCAGACGCTTGCGCTTCTGTTCCAGCCAGGAAGAGTAGTTGCCCTCGAACGGATAGCCACGGCCGCGCTCGATTTCGAGAATCCAGTTAGTGACGTTGTCGAGGAAGTACCGGTCATGGGTGATGACCATGACAGTACCCTGATAGTCGCGCAGCGTCTTTTCCAGCCAGGCGACGCTTTCGGCGTCGAGATGGTTGGTCGGCTCATCGAGCAGCAGCAGATCAGGTTTTTCAAGCAGCAGGCGGCACAGCGCCACGCGGCGGCGCTCACCGCCGGACAGCTTGTCCACGGGACTGTCGGCCGGCGGGCAGCGCAGGGCGTCCAGCGCGATTTCCAGCCTGCGGTCGAGCTCCCAGCCATCGCCGGCGTCGATCTTCTCCTGCAGTTCGGCCTGCTCGGCGAGGAGAGTATTCATCTCATCCTCTTCCATGGGCTCGGCGAATTTCATGGAAATTTCGTTGAACCGGTCGAGGGCCTTCTTCAGATCCCCGAAGCCGAGCGCCACATTCTCGCCGACCGTCAGCTTCGGATCGAGCTTTGGCTCCTGTTCCAGATAACCGACCCGCACGCCTTCAGCGGCCCAGGCCTCGCCGCCATATTCCTTGTCGATCCCCGCCATGATTTTCAGCAGGGTCGATTTACCGGCGCCGTTTACACCGAGCACACCGATCTTGGCGCCCGGCATGAAGGAAAGCGTGATGCCCTTGAAGACCTCACGACCGCCCGGATAGGCCTTGGTCAGGTCTTTCATCACATAGACATATTGATAGGGCGCCATGAGACGAACTCCTGAAAGACGGGCGGTGAAAAACGGTCGTTGCAGGACCGGGACGCCGAAGGCCGCATGACCACGCCGGTCAGGCAGAGACCCGCGACATGATGTGCCTGCGCCCGGCAGGACTTGAACCCGCAACCAAGCCGTTATGAGCGGCCCGCTCTGACCAGTTGAGCTACGGGCGCGCAGGCGACCCCTGATTCGCTCAACCCAACACTTTTTGCAAGACATGATGTGCAGCAATTATTGCATCGGCTCCCCGCGCGGTGACTGCTTCCGCTTGGCAATGCCGGGCTGCGCGGATAGGCTCCGCCCCGCCCTTATCTGAGACGGAGCAGCCAGATGGACGTGTCGAAACTTTCCCCCGGCAAGGACGTGCCGAACGACATCAATGTCGTAATCGAAATCCCGCAGGGATCATCGGTCAAATATGAGATCGACAAGGAAAGCGGCGCGCTGTTCGTTGACCGATTCCTGTTTACCCCGATGGCCTATCCGGCAGCCTACGGGTTCATCCCCGGCACGCTCGCCGCTGACGGCGATCCGGCGGACGCCATGGTGCTGACGCCGCGCAACGTCGTCCCCGGCTGCGTGATCCGTGCCCGCCCGATCGGCGTGCTGCTGATGGAAGACGAAGCCGGTCAGGACGAGAAGATTCTGTGTGTGCCGCATGACAAGGTCCACCCGGAATTCTCGAAGGTCGAAAAAATCGAGGATCTGCCGGAAATCACCATCCAGGCCATCGAGCACTTCTTCACCCGGTATAAGGACCTGGAGAAGGGCAAATGGGTAAAAGTCACCGGCTGGGGCGACAAGGCGCGCGCCGGCGAACTGATTAAAGCGGCCCTGGAAGCCGCGAAGAAATAAGTTTCGCCACAGACAGTACTCATGCGGACCCGGGAACGCATGAGTGCTGCCCCGGATGGCTGTTTGCGGACATGCCGCGCCAGAACCGCTGACATCCGTTCCGGTTCAGGTCCTGAGACGGCTTAAAAAGCTTTCTTGCGAAACCTCCCTGAAATTATAAAGAAGTTTTGGTGAAGCTTTTTTCGGAAAGCTTCAGAAGATGCCGCCTTTTTGGAAAAAGGCGGCACCCAAAAACTTTTATTAATTATATCAAATGTTTATCGTGAAGTACTGATCCTGGCTGATGCGAGCAGGGATCAGCACTCAAAAAGCATAACATTATCAGTTTTTTATGAGAGTTTTTGTGCATTTAAGGCTTTTGAAACAGCCTTTTATCCGTGCCATGTCGCCACAGACCTCAGTTATACAGAAAATCTTTTCTGGTATCCGCCCCTGATATCACCCCCGATGACCTGTGGTCATGGACGATATTATCTGAAATACCTCCCACCCGAAGGCTTCCGCGGCGGTCATCCGGTGGATAACGGGCACTGTGTTTTTCCGGAAATACACGGCGCCGGCTATATCCCTGTGCCCCGGAAAACATGAACGGGACCGCTGTCAGGCGGCATAACTGAGGACAAAGAATGCAGCAGGTCAGAACTTTCGTTTCGACAGTGACGACACTGCTCAGTACGCCCCGTATTCTTGCAGCGATTTACTTCTTCTGTGCGCTTACGGCCGTCAGTCTGCTGGCTCTTCTGATTCCGCCTTTTGAAAATGCTGATGAGTTCAATCATTTCAGCCGTGCCGACCAGATTCTTTCCGGAACGCTGATCGCCAGGCGGACGAATTCCGTTCCTCCGCAGTCGGGAGGCGTGGTTGATCTGGGCATCAACCGGCTGGATGCTGTTTACGGCGTTGTCCGTTTTCATCCCGACGTCAAAGTAAGCGCCGAAATGACCGCGCGGGGCGCGGCTATCAGGTTGGGAGAGCGCGGCTTTCAGCCTTTTTCGAATACGACGATCTATTCCCCTCTTCTTTACGCGCCGTCCGTGGCGGGACTGGCTGCCGCCAGAATTTTCCATGTCGGAAGAGTAACGCGGGCTCTGGAAATGAGCCGCCTCGCGAACGGTCTGGTGTGCGTGAGCCTTGCGACGCTGGCGATTGTTCTGGCCGGAAGTGCTGCAGCCTTTGTCGCGATTGTGCTGTCTCTTCCGATGACGCTGTCTCTCTTCTCGGCGGTCAGCCAGGACGGTCTCATGATCTGCGCCTCGGCGCTTACAGCGTGCTGCCTGCTGCGCATTCTGAGCAGTGTCGGCCCGGCCTGCGCAGAATGGCGGACACAGCTGTCTCTGTTCGCAGGTCTGACCGTGATGTCTTTAGGGCGTCCGGCTTATGCTCCCCTGCTGCTGGCCCCGCTTCTGCTATGGCCGGCAGTGCCTGAAGGGCGCAGCCGGCGTCGTCTTCTGTGGTGCTGTGCCGCGTCCATCGGTGTGATCGGCCTGTGGTCCGTTATTGTCCGCGTCTTTGTCATCGTCCCGCTCTGGGGACAGGCCTCGCCCGGCCAGCAGCTTCGGAATCTGCTGCATCATCCGGGCCTGATTCCGCAACTGGCCGGGGCCGCGCTGACCGATCATCAGGGAATGGGAGGCATGCCGTTCTGGAAAGAAATGATCGGTGTTCTCGGCTGGGGCGACACACAACTGCCGGAATGGTTCTACAGCCTGTCATTGATCACAGCCGGCGCCGCGTGCCTTACATCCTGTCGTCCGCTGCCAGCGGTCAGGCCGGCCGGCATGCTCTGGCAGGGTGGTCTTGCTGTTCTGCTCGCCGGTTCTGTAACACTGATTTTCCTGCTCGAATATCTCACTTTTACGCCCGTCGGGCAGACATACATCGTCGGTGTTCAGGGACGGTATTTTCTGCCGTTACTGGCATTTCTCCCGCTTTTGCTTCCGGCCGGACTGCGTTTCGTGCCTCCTCAGCCTGTCCGGAATACGATAACCGCCTTGGTGCCGGTCTGGATGATCGTCTCGATCATCGTCACCCTGCATGCGGTTCTGGTCCGGTTTTATGTAATCTGATCCGGGGTTTTGCAGGAGAGCCGGAATGAGACCAGCGACACAGTTCTGATGCGGGGGCTCCTGCGGATCAGAGCCCGGCGTTCTCAGGCATCAGTCCTCAGCCGGGTCTTCCGGCAGCCGCCAGTCGATCGGCTTCAGGCCATGCTCTTCAAGAAACGCATTGGCTTTCGAGAAATAATGACCTCCGAAAAAGCCATTATGCGCGGAAAGCGGAGACGGATGCGGTCCCTTCAGCACAAGATGCCGGGTGGTGTCGACGAAGGACGCCTTGCGCTGTGCATACGCGCCCCACAGCAGAAAGACGACCGGCGTGGCCTGATCGTTGACGCGGGCGATCACCGCGTCCGTAAACCGCTCCCAGCCCTTGCCCTGATGCGACGCGGCCCGTCCACGCTCGACAGTCAGAACGCTGTTGAGGAGCAGAACCCCCTGCTTCGCCCAGTGCGTGAGATCACCATGCCGGGCAGGCGGGATACCGAGGTCGTCCTGCATTTCCTTGTAAATATTGACGAGAGACGGCGGAACCCTGACGCCCCGCCGCACACTGAAGCACAGCCCCATGGCCTGCCCGTCGCCGTGATACGGGTCCTGCCCGAGAATGACGACTTTCACCGAACCCAGGGGCGTCAGGTTCAGCGCGCGAAATATATCTGATCCTTTTGGAAAGATGACCTTGCCGGCCTTCTTTTCCGCCACGAGAAATTCTCTGAGCGCCTTCATGTAGGGCGCGTCGAATTCCGTCTGAAGAGCCTCACGCCAGCTTTCATCAAGCCGGATAGCGGTCTGGGTCATGAGGCCTCCTTAATTCTGCGTCCGGATGTTTTTGCGGCGTAAGAGGACATTCCGCAATCGTTCGTCCGGAAAACTCTGCAGGGTGGTCCGCCCGGAAAGACTATTATAACGTCGCGATAACAATTTTCCCGTCACAGTTCGGACGATCCATGTGAAGACGATTTTATCCCGGTCCCGCCGGATTGCGCTGACAGCGGCAAGTGGCATTCTGACCATCGGTCTTGCGGCGTGTCAGACAGATCCCCGCTCCATGAAACTGAAGGACGATCATCTGGTCGCCGCCGGCTTCGTGCAGAAAGCCGCTGACACCCCCGCACGGCAGGAGATGCTGAAACATCTGCCGCCGCACCATTTCGTGAGGCACGAGACAAGCGGTAAAGTGACGTATCTGTTCGCGGATCCGGTCGCATGCGGATGCCTGTATGTGGGGGATCAGAAGGCGTATGACGCCTATCGCAGCTATCAGCAGCAACAGCAGCTGATCGAGCAGAAACGGCTCTCCGCGGAAACGATGTCCGATCCGGCCTGGGACTGGGACGCCTGGGGTGGCGTGGGACCAGGATATGGTCCCGGTTTCGGAACGACGGTCGGACCAGCTTACGGCAAGGTCTGGTAGGCGAGATCACGCGGTTTCAGGTGATATCGCACACAGGGCGGGCAGCAATACGAGCTGGCTTTCGGGGCTTTGCCCCGAACCCCACAAAGGGACGCGGTCCCTTTGATCCCGGTTTTTAATTTAAAAGGGATGAAGGGGTCGTCGCGCGCAGCACGCTTTTGCGTGACGACCCCTTCCGGGTGCCAGAGGGCAGAGCCCTGCATACACCCTTCAGGCTCAGGCGCGTTCGCCGAGAGCCAGTTCATCGGCGATATCACCGCGGGCGGCCGCTTTCGTCGCCTTGCGGTCACGGGCTGCCATCTTTTCAAGATGACGGCGCGCCTCAGGTGATACCGTCAGAGCCAGAGTCATGAGTGCCGACGCCACATAAAGCCCCGAGAAGATCCAGATGATCCCCTCAATGCCGCGCCAGGACTCAAACCACGTGACAATGGCGGGACCAACCCAGGTGCTGGCGCCGGCGCCAAGACCCAGAGCCGACAGAGCCGCGGCTTTCTCTTTCGGACAAATCTGCGGCACCAGACCGGAGAGCGGAACGAACGCCGCCAGCGATGCGCCATAGAGTGCGCCGATCACGGCAGCGACGAAGAAGTTCCCCGGATACATCTGAGGAACATAATAGAACGCCGGAACCATGAGCGCCGCGCCGATCCCGCCACCGACAGCCACAACCGTGCGATGCCCGATACGATCAGAGAAGATACCCGAAAGCAGATTGACGAGAATGTTCGACAGGAACACGATCGACAGAAGCTGCAGCCACTGCGAAAGCGAAAATCCGATAACCTTCGTGAAGAAGGCCGGCATGATCACAAGAAACGCATATTCCGACGATGTGTTGATCGTGCGGACGATCATGGCGATGAACGTCTTCGGCTCACGCCACAGAATGCTGAGCGAGCTGAAGAAGATCGTTGCCGGCGCAACATCTTTCGGAGCCAGACGTTTGCTGCCGGTAGGCTCCTTCGTCAGAAGCAGCGCCATGAGGCCGCCAATGAGAACCATGCCCAGCGAGGCCCAGAACGTTGACATTTCTCCGATGACCGGAATGGCGAAACTGGCAAACAGGGAGCCAAGAGTAGGCAGACCGCCGGAGAAGGCGAACCAGAACCAGCCCGCTGCAGAGCCGAGCATACGTGCCGGTGTCGCCGCGGCGATCCATACCAGAAAGCCATAGGTGAACAGCGGATATCCGAAACCACGCATCGCATAGGCGAACAGCATGAGCGGGTAGCTGCCGGTGGCGACACCACCCGCAAGGAAGACAACTTCGAACACGGCCCAGATGGCAAGGCCGATCCACATGACCCGTTTCGGGCCCCAGAGATCGGAAAGCGGGCCGGACATCCATGCCGAGATGGACACTGTCACGCCATAGATCGTGAACAGAAACGCCGTATCGCGCGACGTAATGCCGTGTCCTTCCAGATACGGAGCAAGGTAGCCGGCTTCGACACCGTCACCGATCATGAAGAACAGAAGGCCGACAAAGCCCCAGAACAAAGGGGCGGGAATACCGAGGCGTTCCGCGAAGGGAAGCTTCGGAGCTGACAGAGGGTCTGTCTGTGTCAAGGGGAGATGCTCCTCTTTACGCAGGCAACCGTTATACTGAAAGAACCTCCACCGGATTGCGGAGTTTCAAAACTGGCTGCAGTTCTCCGGAACACGCCTCACAGGGCACGATCCGGAATCTTGGGATGGCTGGCCTCAGACAACGCAGTTCACAGGCAGGAGAAATGCGCTCCGCTTACGCCGGATAAGGCGTGTGACGCGGATTATGAGGAACGATCGAAACGATCGGGCGGTGCGGAAATGCACCTGGTCATAAAAGCGACTAACCACAGAAGGGTTACCGCGACGGAAACAGACGAAATGCCTGCCATTGAGACAGACAGGGCGCGCATCAGGCACGCAGTGTTTCCGTAAAGACCGGAAGTTAAGGCAGAAAACCGCTGATTTCAGACGAAAAGCTGACCTCAGACTCTATCAGACCTGGAAAAATCGGACTTCTGCCCTCCCGTGCAATATGAGTGATGGAAAAGAGATAACCATATTTCAGGTCAGGTTTAAATGAACAATATTTAATTCTTTCGTCATGTCACAAACCATCGGACTGGCGGATGATCGCTCCGGACATTAACTCCGGCGTCTTTTTTTCACCCGGCAATGACGGATTGCTCATAATATTTCCACAAGTATCGCCATCGTCCTGCCGACCGGACCATGCCTGTTTCCACCGCTCATACCGCCGGAAAATCAGGCCACAGAAAATATCGGCAAAATCCGGAGCTCCTGTCATCGCCGGCACAATTCTCCGTGAGACTCGGGCTCTGCATGCCCGCCCGGAACGGAAGTGATTGACAGTCCGGGCGACTAAGGCGACTCATAAAGGCACCAAGGGGGGCTCCGTCAAGGAGCTGAGAGGCCGCTATGCTCCTGCAGCAGGACAAGCGCGGCGACCCTGCCGGATGTCGGAACCGACGTCCGGGGAACCTGATCCGGTTTATACCGGCGGAGGGACTGGTCCTGCCACGAAGCGGAGTCGTGGCGTCCCGGAACCGCTTCCGGGCGCGACGGCAGTATATCGGGCCTGACCCGTTCCTCGCACAGACGCGAGGACAGTTTCATGAACCACATAGCACCGAACGACCCCGAAAAACCGGTCGCCTCTTCGCACCCCCCGGAGCCCGGAAAAGTCACCACAGGTCCGGTCTGGGGCTCACGTAAAGTCTGGTCCAGCCCGATCGGGCACCCTGAAATCGTTGTGCCGTTTCGCGAGATCGCGCTCGATCCGTCCGCGAACGAAGCTCCCCTGCGCCTCTACGACACATCCGGCCCCTACACGGATACGGACGTCGTCATCGACGTCGCGGCCGGTCTGCCGAAGGTGCGCGCGGAATGGCTGGCGAAGCGCGGCTTTGTGAAGGCGACACCGCGCGCGGTGCGGCCGGAAGACAATGGCGGCGCCACCGGCGACCGCCTCGTGGCGCCCTGCCCCGCGCCCCACAGCGTGCTCGAAGGCGGAGACGCCCCCTATGTGACGCAGTACGAATTCGCCCGCGCGGGCATCGTCACCGAGGAGATGATCTATGTGGCGCATCGCGAAAATCTCGGTCGCCTGACTGCGGCGGAAGGCGCCGCCGTGCGCCGGAAGGACGGTGAGGATTTCGGCGCGGCGATCCCCGAATTCGTCACCCCGGAATTCGTGCGTGACGAAATCGCGCGCGGACGGGCGATCATTCCGGCGAACATCAATCACCCGGAGCTGGAGCCGGTCATCATCGGCCGCAATTTCCTCGTGAAGGTGAATGCGAATATCGGGAATTCGGCTGTCACCTCCTCGGCGGCGGAAGAGGTCGAGAAGCTGGTCTGGTCGATCCGCTGGGGCGCGGACACGGTGATGGATCTGTCGACCGGCCGCAACATTCACAACATCCGCGACTGGATCCTGCGCAATTCGCCGACGCCGATCGGGACGGTGCCGCTTTATCAGGCGCTGGAGAAAGTTGGCGGGGATGTCAGCAAACTTTCATGGGAGGTATTCCGTGACACACTGATCGAGCAGGCCGAGCAGGGTGTGGATTATTTCACGATCCATGCCGGCGTGCGCCTGGCGCATATTCCGCTGACGGCGGAGCGTGTGACCGGCATTGTCTCGCGTGGCGGCTCGATCATGGCGAGCTGGTGTCTGATGGAGCATCGCGAGAGCTTCCTCTACGAGCATTTCGAAGACATCTGCGACATCATGCGCAAATACGATGTGTCGTTCTCGCTGGGTGACGGTCTGCGGCCGGGCTCCATTGCGGACGCCAACGATGCGGCGCAGTTCGCGGAGCTGGAAACGCTTGGCGAGCTCACGAAGATTGCCTGGGCGAAGGGCTGTCAGGTGATGATCGAAGGCCCCGGCCACGTGCCGATGCACAAGATCAAAGAGAACATGGACAAGCAGCTGCGCGAGTGTCACGAGGCGCCGTTCTACACGCTCGGCCCGCTGACCACCGACATAGCCCCCGGCTATGATCACATCACGTCCGCCATCGGCGCCGCCATGATCGGCTGGTTCGGCACGGCGATGCTCTGTTATGTCACCCCGAAAGAGCATCTCGGTCTGCCCAACCGCGACGACGTGAAAACCGGCGTCATTACCTATCGCATTGCCGCCCATGCGGCCGATCTGGCGAAAGGCCATCCATCGGCGAAGCTGCGGGACGATGCGCTGAGCCGTGCGCGGTTCTCTTTCCGCTGGGAGGATCAGTTTAAGCTGTCGCTCGATCCGGACACGGCGCGAGCCTATCATGACGAGACGCTGCCGAAAGAGGCGCACAAGACGGCGCATTTCTGCTCGATGTGCGGTCCGAAATTCTGCTCGATGCGGATCAGTCAGGACATTCGTGACGATGCGCAGCGGATTGCCGGCATGGAGGAGAAAAGCCGGGAGTTCCGTGAGGCCGGGAACAAGGTCTACGTTCCGGCTGAGTGAGGTCCGGGCCGGAATGGGGTAAAGGGGTCTGCGGCTCCTTTCGGGTGCAGGGCAGTGCCCTGCTCTCCCCTTACGGTTATACTGGCTGGTTTCGGGGCTCTGCCTCGAGCCCCGCAAAGGGACATAGTCTCTTTGATCCCGGTTTGCTGATTGTTTCCTGTTCCGGCATCAGCGGCGGGATTCCGTATCTTCATAAAACATAAAGACTTAAGGCTTTTTCTGTATCCTGCTGCATCTGTTCAGAGGGATACCGGAGCATGTGGAAATTTACCGGCCTTATGACCGGTCTGGTCTGCCTGTCCGGACAGGCCCTGGCGCAGGATTATTCGACCGATCCGGCGCGCAACAAGACGCACTGGGATTATTCAGCCGGAAGTCAGCCTGCTCCTCCGGCGAACTCCTATGAAGGCTATCCTCCCCCTCCGACGCAGGTGATCATCTCGCCGGGCATGTATGGCGGCGGTTATGGTGGTGGCAATTATAACGGATCTTCCACAGGAAATAACGCGCAGAACAGCGGGACATCCGCTCAGCAGGGCGGCCCGGGCGGGGCGTCAGGGTCTGGCGGCAGCGTTAACGGCGGCGTGGGCTGGGGAAATACCGGTGCAGGCAATACGGGGCGCGGGAATGTCGGATGGGGGAATACCGGAGCCGGAAATATGGGTGCGGAACGGGGTGGATGGCATCGGGGCGGATGATTTGATTGGGGTATTTTGCGGGGCTTTGCCCCGAACCCCACAAAGGGACACAGTCCCTTTGATCCCGATTTGTTAAATCAAAAGGGGTGAAGGGGCGTCGTGCGCAGCACGCTTTCGCGTGACGACCCCTTCCGGTGCAGGGAAGCGCCCTGCGACTATTTCACGCTGTCAGACTGAACCTCTATTTCCACAACAGAGACATACCCTGCTCCGCGACTGTGAACCGTACGCCCTCCGTATTTCCGGCGTTCAGTTCTTCGGCGATGGTTTTCTCCGGATTGTCTCCGGCTTTCAGCGACGGTTTGATATGCGCCACCAGCACCGGCAGACCGCGCAGCGAGGCGTGGGCGGTGTGCTGCAGGTCGTTCAGTTCCTCCAGCAGCAGGCGCGGCGTCAGATGGCCGAAAAGCAGTTTTTCGGGGCGCGCGTTGTCGTAGGAGCATTCGATGATGATGCCGCGCAGGCGACGGGTGCGGACCAGCGGAGCGACGGCCTGCCAGAGCGCGTGCAGGCGCGTGCTGCGCTCGACGCTGTCGGCGCCGGTGTCTCCGAGATACAGCATGGCGTCGCGGTCGGAGCCGATCAGGAAGGCGGTGGACTCCATTCCGCCGTGGCTGAGTGGCCAGGCGGTGATCTGCAGAGCTGTCTGCGGGACGGAGACCGGCGTTCCGGTGGCCAGATCGACATCGTGATATTTGCCGAGACGGGGCTCGTTTCCACGGTCTGTCATGTTGATCCAGACAGGGCTGCCGAACAGGTTCTCGTTCAGAATGGCATGCACGGATGGCAGGGCGTAGATCGGTTTCTGCGCGTCGTCGGGAGAGACGAGAACGAGGCCGGCGACATGGTCGAGATGGGCGTGGCTGATCAGATAGGCTCTGATGATATCATGCAGGATAAAGCCGGAGCGGGAGTCCGGCGTGTTCAGCGGAAGGCGGAGGTCACTGAACGCGCCGGCCTGATCGGCGGTCTCGATCCCGTTCAGCACGGTTCCGGCGTCGCACAGGATGCCGTTCGGGTCGTTTTCCGGTCTGACCAGATAGGCGCTGAGATCACCGTCCAGCAGGCCGCCGCGCGCGCCCAGCACAGTGATGCGGAACCCGGCGGCGTGCGCGAAGGGGGCTGACAGAAGGAAAAGGCACAGACTCAGCGATATCAGGCGCATCGGCGCTCTCCGTTACGAGGGCTTAATTATGTATTTTGCAAACAGAGGGCAGGGCTCCGCCCTTCACCCCTTCTAATTAACAAACCGGGATCAAAGGGACTGTGTCCCTTTGTGGGGTCCGGGGCAAAGCCCCGAAAAGCCACCGCACCGGCTGTTTGCTAAGCCTGCAAACGTCTAAAATATCCCCGGCTGCCCTGTCCAAACCGGTTTTGCGTTCTATATCTTAACATCGGAATGACAGGACGACCGATCGCACCGATGACCGAAAAATCTTCTTTCAGCCACGCCATCCGGGTCAAAGGGGCCAGAGCTCATAATCTGAAATCGGTCGATGTCGATATTCCCCGTGACAGGCTGACGGTGATTACGGGGCTGTCCGGTTCGGGCAAGTCCTCGCTGGCGTTCGATACGATCTACGCGGAAGGGCAGCGGCGGTATGTCGAGAGCCTGTCCGCCTATGCGCGTCAGTTCCTGGAGCTGATGGGCAAGCCGGATGTGGACTCGATCGAGGGGCTTTCGCCTGCGATTTCCATCGAGCAGAAAACGACCTCGAAAAATCCGCGCTCGACGGTCGGCACGGTGACGGAAATTCACGACTATATGCGTCTGCTCTGGGCGCGCGCGGGTGTACCGTATTCTCCGGCCACCGGGTTGCCGATCGAGGCGCAGACGGTCAGTCAGATGGTGGATCGTGTCATGGCGATGCCGGATGGCACGCGGCTGATGCTGCTGGCTCCCGTGGTTCGCGACCGCAAGGGGGAATACCGCAAGGAGCTTGGAGAGCTTCAGCGGAAGGGTTTCTCCCGTGTGAAAGTTGACGGCACGCTCTACGAGATTGCCGATGTGCCGAATCTGAACCGCAAGCTCCGCCATACGGTGGAGGCGGTGGTGGACCGGATTGTCGTGAAGCCCGGGATCGAAAACCGGCTGGCGGACAGTTTCGAGACGGCGCTCGGGCTGGCGGACGGGATTGTCTATGCCGAGGAGGTGAAGCGCGACGCGGCGGAAGACGAGCCGGCGGAACGGACGGTGTTTTCGTCACGCTTCGCCTGTCCGGAAAGCGGTTTCACGCTTGAGGAGATCGAGCCGCGTCTGTTCTCCTTCAACGCGCCGCAGGGCGCATGTCCGGCCTGTGACGGGATCGGGACGGAAACGTTTTTCGATCCGCATCTGATTGTGCCCGATGAGACGCTTTCGCTTGAGCAGGGGGCGATCGCGCCGTGGCGGAGTGAAAAAACGCCGCTGTTTGAACAGACTTTACGAAGTGTCGCCACCCATCTCGGTGTGAGGATGGATACGCCATGGCGCGATCTGCCGGAGGATGTCCGCGCAACGCTGATGGACGGCACGGACGAGGATGTTCATTTCGTGTACCGTGACGGCGGAAAAAGTCATACGGTAACGAAACCTTTTGATGGTGTCATCGCGAATCTGCAGCGGCGGATGCGGATGACGGACAGTATCTGGGCGCGGGAGGAACTGTCGCGCTATCAGTCCGACAAGCCATGTCATGTCTGTCATGGCGCGCGGCTGAAGCCGGAGGCTCTGTCTGTCCGGGTCGCGGGCTTCAACATTGCGCAGGCCTCTGATCTGTCGATCCGTGCCGCGTTTGAGTGGTTTGATACCGTGCTGCCGACGCTGACGCCGCAGCGTGCGGAAATTGCCCGGCGTATTCTTCGGGAAATCACGGATCGTCTGAAATTTCTTGTTGATGTCGGGCTGGATTATCTGACGCTGGCGCGGGGATCGGCAACGCTGTCCGGCGGCGAGAGTCAGCGTATCCGGCTGGCGAGTCAGATCGGGTCCGGGCTGACGGGTGTGCTTTATGTTCTCGACGAGCCGTCCATCGGACTGCATCAGCGGGACAATGAGCGGCTGCTCGGGACACTTGAGCGCCTGAAATCTCTTGGTAATACCCTGATCGTTGTTGAACACGACGAAGATGCGATCCGCAGCGCGGACTGGCTGATCGATATGGGGCCAGGTGCGGGTGTGAAGGGCGGCACGGTGGTTGCGGCCGGCACGCCGGCGCAGGTTGCCGCGGATAAGGACAGTCTGACGGGCGCCTATCTTTCCGGGCGCAAACGGATCGAGGTGCCGGAGACGCGCCGGCCTTTCGATCCGAAGCGGATTGTGACCGTGCGTGGCGCCACCGGCAACAATCTGAAAGATGTGACCGCACAGTTTCCACTCGGGACTTTCACCTGCATTACCGGTGTGTCCGGCAGCGGAAAATCGACGCTGGTGATTGATACGCTCTACAAGACGCTGTCGCGCAATCTGATGGGATCGGGTCAGTCACCGGCGCCGTGCGCGGGTGTGGACGGCATGGAACTGCTCGACAAGATCATCGACATCGATCAGTCGCCGATCGGGCGCACGCCGCGCTCCAATCCGGCCACCTATACGGATCTGTTCACGCCGATCCGCGACTGGTTCGCGGAACTGCCCGAGGCACGGGCGCGCGGATACAAGCCGGGCCGGTTTTCCTTCAATGTGAAGGGCGGACGGTGCGAGGCGTGTCAGGGCGATGGTGTTCTGAAGATCGAGATGCACTTTCTGCCGGATGTGTTCGTCACCTGCGATACCTGCAAGGGCGCACGGTATAACCGCGAGACGCTGGATGTGAAGTTCAAGGGCAAATCCATTGCCGATGTGCTGGCGATGAGCGTCGATGAGGCGCTGCCCTATTTCGAGGCGCAGACGCGCATCCGCGACCGGCTGGCGATCCTGCAGAAGGTCGGGCTCGGCTATGTCGCGCTCGGGCAGCAGGCGACGACGCTCTCCGGCGGCGAAGCGCAGCGTGTAAAGCTGTCGAAAGAGCTGGCGCGCCGGGCGACGGGGCGGACGCTGTATATTCTCGATGAGCCGACGACGGGTCTGCACACGGAGGATGTGCGCAAGCTGCTGGAAGTGCTGCATGCGCTGGTCGATCAGGGCAACACGGTTGTGGTGATCGAGCACAATCTGGAGGTCATCAAGACGGCGGACTGGATTCTGGATGTTGGGCCGGAGGGTGGCGATGGCGGCGGGCGCATTGTGGCGGCGGGCACGCCTGAGGATATCGCAGCCTGTCCGGAGAGCCATACCGGGCGTTTTCTGAAGCCGTTGCTTGGTGACACTCTGAACGAAACTGTGAACGATGCTTCGGACGAAGCGCCGGTCCGCGGAGAAGCGCGGAAAAAGCCGGTGAAAAAACCGGCTGGAAAGAAAACGGCTGCAAAGCCAGCGACCGGGGCCCGACGCCGCGCAAAGGTGACCTGACGGAACGGGAAGACTGTCGCGGCGTTGGATAACCGTGGCCGGCAGCCGCAAGGCAGGCCGGCATCGGTAAACCGGACCAGCCCTGATACGGGCCGGAAGGGAAACAGCGCTTCCCGTCAGGACGGGCTCCGGCATGAAAAACGAAAAGAAAGGAACGCCTCATGTCTGATGACGCAGAAGCCGGAAAGCACGCCAGAGCCCGCGAACTGGCTGAGGCTGCTCTGCGCGCCGAAGCAAAAGGCGATCAGGTCCTGGCCGATAAATTGCTTGATCAGGCGGAAAATACGGACCCGGAGGCCGTCGAAAACGTCCTGCGTGACAGCCTGGATGAGCCGACACGTCTGCATCACAGGCACGCGAAACCTTCCGATGCGGATTTTGGAGATGATGTCGCCGTCGCCGCCATGACCCGCACGGTCGAACCGGGTTCCGATGCTCCCGACCGCGCCGGCATCACGCAGAGCGGCAGCGGAGCCGATAACGAGCGCCGCTAGCTTTCTCAGCCAGAGCGGGCCGGAAACAGCAGCACCGTCATTCCCGTTCAGGCGGCGGGATCGTCCGGAGCCGAAGGCGCCCGATACGACAGATATGCCAGACGCTTCAGCTCCAGACGTCCCAGCGCCACGCTGTCCAGGATCAGACCACAGGACATCGACAGGGCCGCAAGCATCATCAGCCCGGTGGCGAGTACTGCGGTCGGCAGGCGAGGCACCTTTGCGGTGCGCAGATATTCCACGATGACCGGGAAACCGAGGATCAGCCCCAGCAGGGCGAACAGACCGCTGAGGATGGAGAAGAACATCAGCGGTTTTTCCTGCTTCACCAGCACCACGATGGTCCACAGAATGCGGAAACCGTCATGATACGTCCGCAGCTTTGAGACGGACCCCGCCGGACGCTCCACATACTGCGTCGGCAGTTCCGCGACAGGCATGCCCAGTTCGAGCGCATGCACCGTGAGTTCGGTCTCGGTTTCGAAACCGGACGACATGGCCGGAAAGGATTTCACGAAACGTCGGGAAAACACACGATAGCCGGACAGCATGTCGGAAAGACGCTTGCCAAAAATCGCCGTGACGAGCCCTGTCAGCACCCGGTTGCCAAGCTGATGACCCGGACGATACGCAGCAACCCGGTCCGTCACGCGGGCAGCGTTCACCATGTCCAGCTTCTCACGCTGCGCCAGCCCGATCAGCGCCGGCGCGGCCGCCGCCTCATAGGTCGCATCCCCGTCAACCAGGACGTAGAGATCTGCCTCGATATCCGCAAACATGCGGCGGACGACGTTGCCTTTCCCCTGCAACTGCTCCTGCCGCACAATCGCTCCGGCGGCGCGGGCGACGCTTACCGTGTTGTCGGTCGAGTTGTTGTCATAAACATAGACGCGGGCCTGTGGCAGCGCGGTCAGGAAATCCCTGACCACGATCCCGATCGCCGCTTCTTCGTTATGACAGGGCACGAGAACCGCGATCCGCGGAGACGCTCCGGCTTCCGTCAGAGCCGGGCCGGCCGCCCGGTTATCCGGCATAGGCCGCCATTGTCAGCCGGATGACCATGGGCTCGACCAGATATCTCAGCACAAGAAGAAGAATGAGCGGAGAGAGGTCGACATTGCCCAGCGCGGGCATGATCCGGCGAATCGGATTCAGGACCGGCTCGACCAGCCTGTTCAGGAAGTCCCCGACCTGCCAGACAATCCTGTTGCGTCCGTCAAGCACACCGAATGAATACAGCATGCTGAAAATACAGTACACGAAGATCACGCCTTCGTAGAGACTAAGCAGTGTCAGAATGATGCGACACAGACCAAACAGCAGCAAAATCCGATCCTTCCGAAGGCCGTTCAGGCAGATTTTCCTGACAGGCGGCGACTGAATTCCGGACCCTACAGAGAGGCCCCGGCCCAGACAATATGGCACTGTGGCCCGACGACGCCTGAGATGGCTTGACACGCCGCCTGTCAGGGTTATGTATCCACGTCAAGGCGGGGCTGTAGCTCAGATGGGAGAGCGCCTCGTTCGCAATGAGGAGGTCAGGGGTTCGATTCCCCTCAGCTCCACCAGCCGCCTTAAACTTCCCCTGTAAAATAATCGCCCGGACCGGTCATCCGAACACAGCCTTCCTCCCTGGGGCGGGAAGATGCAGTGTCGCGCAGCGTATCCTCTGAATCCAGATCCGGAACACAGCGCCATGATGACGCTGCCACAATATCGGCAATTCTTCCGCCGATATCGAATGACTGCCACAAAGCAATAATCGCCTGATTATCGAAAAACACACAGTAACGCGATACGGTTCCGGTGGTTGCAGCCATGTCAGACAGATCCGGATCGCAAAAAATCGCAGCCCGTCCAGTAAAACTTTTTCTGCTCCCACGCTTTAATGCCGCAAGACGGTCAGCGATATCGCGGTGTTGTTCTGTATAACCGGTACAGATGTCGGCTGACCAAAGGCAGAAAGGTTGATTATTATGTTTGGTTCCAGACAGCTTGCTCTTCTCGCATCCTGCGGGCTGGTCGTCGCATCCTTCGGCGCGGCTCACGCTCAGACGACACAGTCAGTCCCTGCCGGCACCACCCTTCCTGCCGCGCCTCCCGGTTCCGTTCCTGTGACCAATCCCGCCGATGCCGCATCGGCTCCGACAAGCCCCGGCGCCCAGATTGTTAACGGTGTGACCGGTGCCAGCACAGCGGCAACGCCGGGCGCGGTCGGCGCGGGAGGAATGCCCTCCATCGATAACGCCAGCACGGGGAATGTCGCAGGTCTGCTGTATTACTGCGTGAATAAGAAATACACGTATGGCACCACCACGCGCAGTGTCGGCCGCGCCCTCGCAAAGCGGCAGGACGTGAAGAACGATCAGGGTTATTCCCTGGGTGGTCAGGGACTGCTGCAGAATGGCACTTCGACGCCGTTTGATATTTCGACGCTGGATAAATCCCGGCGCGTGAAACTGTGCAGCGACCTGACGAAAAAAGGCCAGACCATGGAGTAACGCCCGGGGGATAACGTCGGCCCGGTCGGGCGTTATCCCTGCCCTGAAGATCAGATCCCTCAGAGGCTCCGTCTCCGAGGGATCTGCCGTGTACGGCCCGCCCGAAGCCGGCCATTGCCCGGACCGGCATGATCGCGCACACTTGAACGTATGAATACGCCGAACGGCTCCGCGCCTCCTCCGACCGAAGCGCCCGACACAGACCCGGTCCGCGATACCGCCTCGCCCGCCAGAGCAGCGCTCGACTCCGCTGTGCAGCGCACCGGACTGAGTATCGCGCCCCGTGAGGAAACTGCCCTCCTGCGCCGGATCAGCCGCGCCCTCACCCCCGGCGCGCGGGACGTGCCGGACGAGGTCTTCCGCGCCGCCCTCTGCGCCGTCAGACGGAAACGATGGGCCTCGCGCCTGATGGACCTGACCCGCCGGGAAGGACGGATCTGGATCTCGCGTGAGGATATGGAACAGGCCGTCGCCGGCATCACGGACCCCTCCGCGTCCGATCCAGCCCTGCTGATCGCCCTCGAACCTGTCATGGCAAACCGCTTCCGCGACCTGGGCCAGACCCCGCGCGCGGCGCTGGAGGCGATGAAGGCCGACCTGCTCGACACCGGCCGCGTTCTCTCCGCCGCTCAGACCACCCGGCTCGCGGACGAAATTGCCGGCGCCTTCAGCCTGTCCGACCGCGCCCGCTTCGTCGGTGGCGTGCAGCAGGAAGCCGAACACCGCGCCCGCACCGAAGAGACGATCGAGCGCACCGCGAAAGCCCGCCGCGAAAGCGAGGAACAGCGGCTGAAAGAGTGGGAAAGCAGCCTCGTCCGCTTTCAGGACGTGCCCCGCCTGCTCCACTGCTCCCATCGCGAAGCCCTGCGCTGGATCGCCGAAAACCGCCTCCCCGTCGCCCGCCGCGTCCGTCAGCCGGAAGGGCAGGAACTCTGGGAATTCGACCCCGTCGAGATCATCGCGCTCCGTCCGCTTCTGCCGGAATGGCGGCGCAGCATTCCGGGCGGCGGTTCGGAAGGCGGCGAGCGGAAAGAACGGCAGGGCAGGGGCCGCGACCGGCGCGAAACCACGCTCCCCGAACCCCCGAAAGTCGGAAAACACGTCGCCAACGCCGTCATCGCCCGCGTCGCCGCGCTGGACCGCTACGCCGCCCATTTCCGAACCGCCCGCGCTCTGACCCGCCGGATCACGCTGATCACCGGCCCCACCAACAGCGGCAAATCCCACACGGCGCTGGATGCCCTGGCCCGCGCCGAAAGCGGCCTCGCCCTCGCCCCGCTGCGGCTCCTCGCGCATGAATTTCGTGAAGCCCTGGCCGCGCGCGGCACCGAAGCCTCGCTCGCGACCGGCGAAGAGCGCATCATCGTTCCCGACAGCCGTCACCTCGCCGCCACCGTTGAAATGTGTCCGTTCAACAACCCCGTGGACGTCGCCGTCATCGACGAGGCGCAGATGCTCTTCGACCCGGATCGCGGCGCCGCATGGACCGCCGCCATCATGGGCGCCCCGGCCAGGCATCTCTATATCCTCGGCGCGCCGGATTGCATCCCCATGGTCAGGCGCATCGCCGAACTCTGCGGCGATCCGGTCGATGAGGTCTCGCTGGAGCGCAAGAGCCCGCTCCGCGCCTCCTCCTCCACCGTCCGCCTCAACGATCTCCGTGCCGGCGACGCCCTGATCGCCTTCTCCCGGCGAGAGGTTCTCGATCTCCGCGCCGCCCTCATGGAGCGCGGCCGCCGCGTGGCCGTCGTCTACGGCGCCCTCAGCCCTGAGGTCCGCCGCGCGGAAGCCCAGCGTTTCAACTCCGGCGCTGCCGATATCCTTATCGCCACCGACGCCATCGGCATGGGCCTCAACCTCTCCATCCGTCGCGTCGTGTTCGCCTCGCTGCGCAAGTTCGACGGGCGCCAGACCCGCGATCTCTCCGTGCAGGAAGTCAAGCAGATCGGCGGTCGCGCCGGCCGCTACGGCAAGCATGAGGACGGCATCGTCGCCGTGCTCGCCGATGCTGGCAGCCCGCGCTTCATCCGCGAACGGCTCAATGCGCATCCCGAGCCGCCGGAGGAACTCCGCCCCTACGTCCAGCCGGACGCCGACATCGTCCGCGCCATTGCGACCGAGATCGACTCGGACAGCCTGTATGGCGTCCTCGCCCGCATCCGTCGCGCCGTCCTCCGTCATGACGACCCGAATTACCGTCTCGCCGACATGGAGCAGCCCTTCGCCATCGCCTCGGCGCTGGAGGGCGTCGAAGGTCTGGATCTGACGCAGCGCTGGACTTACGCCATGTGCCCCGTCGACGACCGCGACAACGGCATCCGCCGCCTCGTCGGCTGGGCCGCCGACCACGCCGCCGGCATCCGCGTGCCGCCCCCCGGCACAGGCCGTCTTCCGCCGCCCGACCGTGCCGGCCGCGAGGAGCTTGAACGCGCCGAAAAACGCCACAAACGCCTCGTCGCCTGGCGCTGGCTGGCCCTGCGCTTCCCGGATTTCTATCCCGACCGTGACGACGCCGAGGACGCAACCCGCACACTCAACGACTGGATCGAAAGCGTCCTCCGCCAGCAAAGCCGCGCCCGCACCAGGCGCTGAGGGCGTCTCTGCCTCAGGACTCTTTCCGCAAGGAACAACATTTCATGTTGGGTGTGGTCTCTCAGGGCTCTGCCCTGAAACCCGGCAGGGACCGCAGGCCCCTGCACCCCGGTCTGTTAAAACAAAACGGTTTGCAAAGGTCCGCGACCTTTGCCGGGTCCGGGCAGAGCCCGGAAATCCTCCCACGCAAACCGCCATGCGGCCTTCTCAGGGCTCCGCCCCGAACCCCGGCAGGGACCACAGGCCCCCTGCACCCCGGTTTGTTAAAATAAAACGGTTTGCAAAGGTCTGCGACCTTTGCCGGGTCCGGGCAGCGCCCGGAACCTCCCCACAAAGATCCTTCAGAGAAGCGATGCACCCTGCTCCACCAGAGAGCAGGCTTCCTCATCCACCTCCGCTGCCAGCGCGGTCCCCAGCAGCTCGTCGTAAACCCCCAGTGTGGCCTGCTGCATCGCTTCGGTCGTGTAACCGTCAAGAACGCTCTGCCGCGCCCGCAGCCCCATCGCTGCGCGCTGATCATCGGACGCCTCCAGCGTGCCGGCGATCATCTCCCCCAGCGCCCGCGCATCGCCCGGCGGGAACAGAAGCCCCGTGTCGCCATGAACGACCGTCTCCATCGCTGCGCCATGAGCCGCCACGATCACAGGATGCGCCATGGCCTGCGCCTCGACCACAACCCGCCCGAACGGCTCAGGCTTCAGCGACGGCACCACCACCAGCTCAGACAGCGCCAGCGCCGCCGGCATATCGGCGCAATGACCGCCAAACCGCACCTGATCGGCCAGCCCCAGCCTGTCGACCTGCTCTTTCAGCGCGTCCGGATAACCCGACCGGTCCGGCGCCGACCCGATGAACACACAGACCCAGTTGCGGCCGGTCCACCCTTCCCGGACCATCGTCGCCAGCGCATCGAGCAGAAGACTCTGCCCCTTCCACTCCGTCAGCCGCCCCGGCATCAGAATGACAGGCACATCTTCCGCAATGTCCCACGCATCCACCAGCGCCTGAACGCGGTCGCCGCGCACCAGCTCAGGACTGAACAGCCGCGTATCCGCCCCGCGCGGAATCACACGAAGCCGGTCCGGACCCACATCGTAATCCTGCATCAGCCGGTCACCGATGAACTGACTGATCGCAATGACCCGGTCTCCCGACGCCAGCACGGAATTATACGTCTTTTTGCCCGGAAAACTCTCGCTGTGCACGCCATGCCACGTCGTCACAAACCGCACGGAGCTTGACCGCGTCGCCAGCCGGGCCGCCCAGGCCGGCGCGCGGGAACGGGCATGAACCAGCCCGACATTCTCCGACGCGATCAGAGACCGCAGACGTCCCGCGTTGCGCAGAATGGCATAGGGAGACTTGTCGCCCAGACTGAGCGTAATATGCCGCCCGCCATAATATTCGATCTTTGGAACAAGCCGGCCGCCGGCGCTGGCCACCAGCGCCTCGCCACCCGCGCGGGTAATGGCCTCGACCATCTCGATGGTCCCGCGTTCAACCCCTCCTGCGTCGAGAGCGGGCAGCACCTGAAGAATGACGGGACGAGGCAACATAACCATAGTTATGCACGCCTAGCATGGTCTGACCGACCCTGCATCCGCAACGACACATGAAGCCCGATCTTAAAGCACCGAACATGCCAATAAATCGTTAAAACCGGCGCCCGGCAGCCATGCGACGTAACACTTGACCACGGCAGGCAGGACGCGGTCCAATACCCCCGATGGAAGCCCGCCTTCAGTCAGCCCCCGCGACAGCCTGCGTCCCGGCGATGGCCTCCGCTGCAAAGCCCCGCCACGAACGGCTGTCACAGGGCAGAGCGATGAAACACGCTCCCCTCATGACAGGGTTTATCGCCTGCGCCGTTCTCGCCTGCGCCACACCCGCCCTCGCCGCCGCACCACACGGAAAAACCATCACCCCGCCTCCGCTGCCACCATTCTCCTTCTCTGACTGCCTGGCGCTGCTGGATGACGATCCGTCCGATGTCAGCGATTACGTCGCCAGCCACAGCCATACCGGCAGCGAACGCGACGTCACGCATTGCGAAGCCCTGTCCGATGTTCTGTCCGGAGATTTCACCGGCGGCGCCACCAGGCTCGATACCCTGGCCCATGACGCCCCCCGCAGACCGGAAGAAGACGCCACCGCCGAGGAACGCGCGGATGTCGCCGCCGACGCCGCCCGCGCCTGGCTGGCCGCCGGCCTCGCCCGCCAGGCCGAAGACTCCGCCGCCTACGGCCTCACCCTCGCCCCGGACTCCGTCGCCCTGCGCCTCATCCGGGACCGCGCCCTCCTCCGCCTGGGCCGGCCGGACGCCGCGCTGACCGACCTCACCAGCCTCTCGTCCAACCCGCTTTTCGCGCCGGAAACACACCTGCTGAAAGCTCAGGCCGAACATGAAACCGGCCATTTCGAGGCCGCCCGCGCCGATATCGACACCGTCCTCGCCGCCACGCCGGATGATCCGGCCGCCCTGCTTGAACGCGGCATCATCCGCCAGCGCCTCGGAAACCTCCCCGGCGCGAAAGAGGACTGGGAACAGGTCGTGGCGCTGTCCCCTGATTCCCACGAAGCCGACCTGGCGCGCCAGGATCTGGACGTCCTGGCCTCCGATCCGGATTCCGCCACCGTCCACACGGACACAGCCGCCAACCAGACCGCCACCCCGCCCGGACAGGCCGTGCCAGCCCACCCATGAGCCAGCGCATTCTGGTGATCAGGCTCGGCGCGCTGGGCGATTTCGTGCAGTCCTTCCCTGCGTTTCAGGCGATTCGCACCCATCACCCGCACGCCTGCATCACCCTGCTGACCACCGCCCCGTTCCGTTCCCTGGCGGCGGCAAGCCCCTGGTTCGACACCATCGAGACCGACAGCCGCCCGAAACTGTCCGACCGGCGCGGCATGAAACGCCTGAAAGCGCAGCTCTCCGGCTTCGACCTGATCTACGACCTCCAGACCTCCGGCCGCTCCACCTGGTATTACCGCCTCGCCGGCCGTCCCGCCTGGTCCGGCATTGCCCGCGGTGCCTCCCTGCCGCACGCCAATCCCTGGCGCGACGAGATGCACACCCGCACCCGCCAGCGGGACCAGCTCCGCATGGCCGGCATCGCGGAGGTCCCCGAGCCGGACCTCTCATGGCTCGCGAAACAGGGACCTCTTATCGAAACCCCGTACGCGCTGCTCGTCCCCGCCGCCGCCCCGCACCGCCCCGGAAAACGCTGGCCCGCCGACCGTTACGCCGCCCTCGCCGTCCGCCTGGCGGAACGCGGCATCCGCCCCGTCATCATCGGCACCGCAGAGGATAATGGCCTCGCCGTCACCATCCGCGCCCGCTGCCCGCAGGCCCTCGACCTCACCGGCAAAACCACCCTGCCCGAACTCGGCGGCCTCTGCGCCCGCGCCGCCCTCGCCGTCGGCAACGACACCGGCCCCATGCACCTGGCCGCCGCCATGGGATGCCGCTCGGTCGTCCTGTTCTCGGCCGAAAGCGACCCCGCCCTCACCGCACCGCTCGGCCGCGCGCCCGGACAGGTCAGCGTGATCAGGGTCAACGATATGGCAACTCTTTCCGTGGACAGGGTTGTCTCGGCTACCGGCTGACGCCATTAAAGTCCGCTGTTCGTGAAACGACCATCAGTAAGGCCGTTTCAGTCTCATCATCGCCTGTATGACCGGAGCGCTCACCATGCCTGCCATAACCCTGCCAGACGGATCCGTTCGCCAGTTTGACGGGCCGGTCACGGGCACGGAGATCGCAGCCGCCATCGGCCCCGGTCTCGCCAAAGCCGCCCTCGCCATCGAGGTCGACGGCCAGCTTCGTGACATTTCCCGACCGGTCGAACACGACGCGTCTATCCGCTTCATCACCCGCAAGGATGAAGTCTCGCTGGAGATGATCCGCCACGACGCCGCCCACGTCCTCGCCGAGGCCGTGCAGTCGCTGCATCCCGGCACCCAGGTCACCATCGGCCCGTCGATCGAAAACGGCTTCTATTACGATTTCTATCGCAACGAGCCCTTCACCCCGGAAGATTTCCCCGTCATCGAACAGCGGATGCGCGAGATCGTCGCGGCGAAAGAGCCCTTCGTTCGTGAAGTCTGGGACCGCAATGACGCCATTAAATTCTTCGAGGACCGCGGCGAGCGCTTCAAGGCCGAGCTGATCCGTGACCTTCCTGAAGACGAGCAGATCTCGATCTACCGTCAGGGCGAATGGCTCGATCTCTGCCGCGGCCCCCATCTGCGCAGCACCGCCGATGTCGGCACCGCCTTCAAGCTGATGAAGGTCGCCGGCGCCTATTGGCGCGGCGATCACCGGAACCCGATGCTCACCCGCATCTACGGCACCGCCTGGCGCGACCAGAAGGAACTGGACGCGTATCTCCACCAGCTTGAGGAAGCCGAGCGCCGCGATCATCGTCGCATCGGCAAGGAGATGGACCTCTTCCACATTCAGGAAGAAGCCGTCGGCCAGGTGTTCTGGCACGCCAAGGGCTGGCGTCTCTACACCGCCCTGCAGGACTACATGCGCCGCGCCCAGACCCGCGCGGAGTATGAGGAAGTCCGCACACCCCAGCTCGTGGACCGCGCCCTGTGGGAAGCCTCCGGCCACTGGGACAAATACCGTCACCACATGTTCATCGCCACCGTCGAGGATGAGGACAAGACCCTCGCCCTCAAGCCGATGAACTGCCCCTGTCACGTGCAGATCTTCCGCCACGGCCTCCGCTCCTACCGGGAATTGCCGCTGCGCATGGCCGAATTCGGCGCCTGCCACCGCTATGAGCCGTCCGGCGCTCTGCACGGCATCATGCGCGTGCGCGGCTTCACCCAGGACGATGCCCATATCTTCTGCACCGAAGACCAGATCGCGGACGAGACCGTGCGTTTCGTCGCCATGCTCTCGGAGGTCTATAAAGACCTCGGCTTTGAGCATTTCCGCGTCAAATTCGCCGACCGTCCGGAAGCCCGCGCCGGCTCTGACGAAACCTGGGACAAGGCCGAGGCAGCGCTGAAGGAAGCCTGCGAGACCGCCGGTGTCGAATACGAATACAATCCCGGCGAGGGCGCCTTCTACGGCCCGAAACTGGAGTTCGTCCTGCGCGACGCCATCGGCCGCGACTGGCAGTGCGGCACCCTCCAGGTCGATCTGGTCCTCCCTGAGCGTCTCGACGCCAGCTATATCGGTGAGGACAGCGCCCGCCACCGCCCTGTCATGCTCCACCGCGCCATCCTTGGCTCGTTTGAGCGCTTCATCGGCATTCTGATCGAGCAGCACGCCGGCAAATTCCCGCTCTGGCTGGCCCCGGTCCAGGTCGTTGTCGCCTCCATCGTCACGGACGCCGAGCCCTACGCGAAGGAGGTCACAGCTCAGCTTCGCAAGGCCGGACTCACCGTCGAGGCCGATACGCGCAACGAAAAGATCAACGCCAAAATCCGCGAGCACAGCCTGGCCCGTGTGCCTGTCATCCTCGTGGTCGGTCGCAAGGAAGCCGAGGCCGGCACCGTCGCCATGCGCCGCCTCGGCGGCGCCGAGCAGCAGATCCTGCCGCTCTCCGAAGCCGTGACGCTGCTCGCGGAAGAAGCAAAAGCGCCTGATCTTAAGCGCGGCTGATCGTCCTTCTGCCGGGGCTGTTCTCAGGGCTCCGCCCTGAAACCCGGCAGGGACCGCAGGCCCCTGCACCCCGATCTGTTAAATAAAATGGTTTGCAAAGGTCCGCGACCTTTGCCGGGTCCGGGCAGCGCCCGGGAATCTTCCCACGCAAACCGCCATGCGGCCTTCTCAGGGCTCTGCCCCGAACCCCGGCAGGGACCGCAGGCCCCTGCACCCCGGTCTGTTAAACAAAACGGTTTGCAAAGGTCCGTGACCTTTGCCGGGTCCGGGCAGAGCCCGGAAACCTCCCTGCAAAGACCACCATCTCACAGCGTAATGAATTCAAAAGATTTCTGTGTTTCTGTTCATCTCCTGAACGTCAGGAGCCTGCTGATGAACCCGGTTCTCAAAGTCATCACTCTGGACAGAACGCCCTGGAGATTTGAAGCGTTTCGCCGCGCCAGTCCGAACATCCCGGTCGAGCGGATTTCCGCCTGTGACGGAAGCCGCCTGAATGTCGCGGCCTGTGTGCGCAGCGGCCTGTTCTCCGAGACGCTCCGCTACGGAGCCGGAGCAATGGGCAGCGCTGTCTCCCACATCTCCCTGTGGCAGGACTGCGCGAAGGGTGTCGTCCCGTTCCACATCGCTGAAGATGACGCCCTGATCCGGGACGATTTTTTCACCCAGGCTTCCACCGTCCTGAACCGCAGACCCGGCTGGGACATCGTCTTGTGGAGCTATAATTACAACTGGCCCGTCGCGCTCTGCCCCGCTTCAGGCACCGCCCCTGTCGTTCTGAACGGCCCGGACGGCGACCCCGCCACCATCCGCACTCAGAAAGCGGAATTTCAGGCTGGCCGGAGAGAGCCCGTGCTGCTGCCGCTCATCTCCGCCGCCGGCATCGGCTGTTATTCCATCTCACCGCAGGGCGCCGGAAAACTGCTGAAAGCCTGTCTGCCTCTCGCACAGAAACCGGCCCGCTACGCCCTCGATGCCGGAACGGACTGGATCAATGGCGCGCTGGACGTCGAAATGTCGCGCCATTACGAAAAACTGGAAGCCTTTCTGGCCTTCCCGCCGCTTGCGCTGATGGTGAATGACGAAACCGCCTCCACAATCCGCGGCCGTCATCGCGCTGAGGCCGAGCCGGTGCCCGCATAGCAGATCAGACGGCCAGGAGCGCGACGGAGCTTCGTCAGGCTTTCCGCACGAACTCCGATTTCAGGTTCATCGCCCCGATCCCGCTGATTTTGCAGGCGATATTGTGTCCGTCATGACCATCGGTCAGGCGAATATTCTTCACCCTGGTTCCGGCCTTGACCACCAGGGACGATCCTTTGACCTTCAGATCCTTCGTCACGATCACGGAACAGCCGTCTTCCAGCACATTGCCTCCCGCATCGCGAACCACGTCATCCGCCGCACCTGTGTCGCTGCCCTCCGCGGCTGTTTCCGGATTCCATTCCAGCCCGCATTCGGGACAGTTCCACAGAGCCCCATCCTGCCAGACATGCTCACAGCCGCATTCCGGACATTTCAGTTCGGTATTCATCATAAAACCTTATTATTTCCCGAAACCGCCCGGAGCAGAAATACGGGACGTGGAATACAGGGAGGCATCCCCTGAAAAACGGCCTGATTTCCGCATCCTGCCGCCGGCGGGGACGCCCGCCACGCCGTCGCTCATACTGTCCCTGACGACCGGCAGAAACCCCTGGGCACGTCCTTATTATTGTTTTCTCTCTTCCTTTTGGCCCTCATCCCGCATACCTCACAAATCTGAAGCGAAGAGGATACCGCCATGAGCGACGATGAAGACGATGTGATCGTAGGATACCTGATCCAGCGCGAGTACGAGGAAGACGAGTTCGATTTCTGGGACCCGGAAAACGAATGGCAGGACGATCCTAACGAAGCCAAACTCTACGAAACGGAAGAGGAAGCCGAGCGCGACGCAAAGGCTCTCCAGTCCGAAGACGCCTCCATGGAAATCTCCGTCGCCGTCGTGATCGAGGACGACGAAGAGGATGATGAGGACGAAGACGAGGACGAAGAGTAAGACCGCAGGCATATCCGGGCTCTGCCCGGACCCGGCAAAGGTCACGGACCTTTGCAAACCGTTTTATAAACAAACCGGGGTGCAGGGGCCTGCGGTCCCTGCCGGGTTTCAGGGCAGAGCCCTGAGAATACCGCACGACGTGAAGCGCTGCCCCTGAGGGAAGAACCGGGCTCTGCCCGGACCCGGCAAAGGTCACGGACCTTTGCAAACCGTTTTATAAACAAACCGGGTGCAGGGGCCTGCGGTCCCTGCCGGGTTTCAGGGCAGCGCCCTGAGAGGAACCCCCACTGGCCCTGACCGACCCCTCAGAACCCTACCGCACCACGCCAAACTGAAACACGGTCGTGTAATCGAACGTCTCCCCTGGCTGCAGCACCGTCGTCGGAAACTCCGGATGGTTCGGGGAATCCGGATAATGTTCGGCCTCAAAGGCGATGGCGTCGGTCTGGCGGTAGGCCCGCCCGGACGGTCCCGCATATGCGCCATCCAGCGAGTTGGAGGTGTAGACCTGAAGCCCCGGCTGTGACGTCAGCACCGTCAGCGTCCGGCCCGTCGCCGGGTCCTCCAGATGCGCCGCCTGACGCGGCATCCCGCCATAATCGCCGTTGATCACCCAGTTATGGTCATACCCCCGCGCGAACATCATCTGCGGATGATTGCTGCGCAGCCGCTCGCCAATGACATGCGGCTCCCGGAAATCGAACGGCGTGCCCGCAACCGGCGCGATCTCGCCTGTCGGGATCGAGGTGCTGTCCGTCGGCGTATAATGATCCGCGCTGAGCGTCAGAATCTGCTGTTCGATACTGCCGGAACCTTCACCACCCAGATTGAAATAACTGTGGTTCGTCAGGTTCAGAACGGTCGGCTTGTCTGTCGTCGCCCGGTAATGCAGCGTCAGCCGGTCTGAATCGTCCAGAATGTAATCGACATGCACCGTCAGCGTGCCGGGGAAGCCCTCGTCGCCATCCGGACTCACCAGAGTCAGTTCGGCGCCGGAAGCATGTGACAGCCCGTCCAGCCGGCGCACGCGCCACAATTTCTTGTCGAACCCGTGCAGACCGCCATGCAGCGAATTCGGCGGCGCCGTGACCGCGACGTGATACTCCACGCCGTTCAGGGTGTAGGTGCCTTTCGCAATCCGGTTGGCATACCGCCCGATCAGCGCCCCGAAGAACAGACCGCCTTTCGCGCTGTCGACCGCGTAGCCCTTCAGATCAGGAAAGCCCAGAACGATATCGGCCATCGCACCGTGCCTGTCCGGGGTCTGGATCGCCGTAATGATCCCGCCATAAGATGTAAAACTGACGGTCACGCCATGCATGTTCCGAAGCGTGAAGAGATCGGCCTTTCCGCCGTCGGGCAGAACTCCGAAGTCGGCTTTTTCGAAGCGCGGCGCCGCCTCCGCCCGGCCGGGGAGGGTGCCGGAACCAAGAAGCGTCGCGGTCAGGGCGCCGAGTGCGAGACGGGGGGAAAGGCCGGAAAAGTGCATGGGTCGAAAATCCTCTGATCCGGATGAGAACATGTCACGAAAGATCTGTTTCCCATGCTGACGAAACTGTGTGCGCCCGCCCGGACCGCCGGTTTACCGTCAGAACGTCAGAGCTGTTTCGAAATCGAGAATATACGCGTTGGGATAACGGTTTGTTCCGCCCGGATGCCAGAGATACTGCATGCCGGGCCGGATCGTCGCCCACGGCGTCGGCCGCCAGCCATAGTTCAGTTCCAGCGCGTTTTCCTGGGAGGGTTTGTAAGCCTGTTCCCCGAGTGACTGCAGATAACGCGCATAATCCGTCAGTTTCGGGTTCACGACGAGAAACTTGCCGCCAAGACTGACCGTGTCATCCGGGCGGCCGGGAAACGTTCCCTTGCGGATGATGCCCCATGTCGCGAAATACGGCGCGAGAGCGGTGCGCGGATCGCCCCAGATGAAGCTGCCGAAAATAACGGTGCCCTGCGCACTGCCATCGTGATCGCGCTGGATCATCTGGTCGCCCTCGAACCAGCCGCCATAACGGCCCCGGACGGATTCATCGGGCAGACTGACCAGGGCCACGTTCGACGGCTCGAAGGTGGTGATGTGCGTGGTGACGATCTTCACCTCGGATGTGTCCCAGTAGCCGCCGACTTTGATGTTTCCGGGCAACGCGCCATGCTCGTCGGTATCGCCGGTCTTCCATCCGAGCTGAAACGGCAGATAGGTTCCCGTGGAATCGCCGAGGCCCAGTTTCCAGCCATTATGGGTGTTCGAAATCGTGTTATCGACGTTGTAGACGCCGGCGGAGACAAGCAGGCGCTCGGTGCCCAGCGGATAGAGCTTCAGATAAGCGCCGGGATGGGCGGTCGGGTACCAGCCATAGCCGGAATTCATCGCCAGAGACTGCGGCATGCCGCAGACCGCGTTGGTCTGGAACTGACAGTAAATCGACATGCCCCAGTGCGTCGTCGACTGAGCGAAATCGTTTTCGGTATTGACCCAGCCGGCTTCCATATCGGCATAGCGGCCGAAACGGTGCTCAAGCGACCAGCGCGTCAGGCGGACGGTCTCGCCCGATCCGAAAATCTGCTGCACGGAGTCCAGAGCCGGCAGGATCGACGTGCCGAGCCCGAGCCCGGCCCGCTCCGTGATGAGCAGATGCATGATTCCGATGTCGTGACCGGTCAGTTTTCTGAAATCGATATCGGCTCCAAGCCCGAATTCATGGGCGTAGCGCACCGCCTGCGCCCTGCCGCCGACCGGATTGCCGGAGGTGTCTTCCAGATAATGACCCAGAATGGTCACGCCCCGGTCCTCCAGCCATTGACGGCGGCCGCCCCAGTCTCCGGTCATGGTGCTGCCACGGATCCATTCGTCATAGCTTTCCGGAAAAATCCCGTGATACCCGGTCGAAACCGGAACAGGGGCCGGCTGTGACATCGTGGGGGCGGAGACTGCGGAAGAAGGCCTGACCGTCGCCGGCTGGCGGCGCAGCGGCGTGCGCGAGGCATATCCGCCGGTGCGGGGCGGCGTGCGTTCCGGATTGTCAGGATGGACGGAATCCGCCATGGCTGACGGGCCGTGGAAAAAACTGGCCAGACACGTAAAAACGCAATATATTCTCAGACGTTTTGCGATATTCATCCGTTTCGAACGCGCTCCCGGAAGCGGAGTCCACGAAGAGAGAATTCAATAGTCTGAAATATTCAGGGTAAAAAAGTCCATCGGATGTTTCAGGATTAAATTTAACTTCACGCCGGAACTTTATGTCCTGTCCCGAAACCCATACGGCGCATCAGGCGTAAATCGTCGCGGCAAAAGTAGTCGTTGACAAATCAGATGCGGCTCATCTCTTTTCTTACCGATCCATAATGTTCTGAACAGGTTTTTCTTAATGACGACAAGAGCTGACAGGCCGGGCCTCATCCTGGCCGCAACAGCCATCGTAACGGGCCTTCTGGGGCTGATCCTTGCAGGCGGCGGCGGCTGGCTCGCCTCCCTTGGCGGGTCGCTTTACTATGTGATCTGCGGCATCGTGCTGCTCGTCACCGCAGCCCTCCTCTGGAAACGCCGGGTCGAAGCCTGGTGGCTTTACGCCGCCCTTGTCTTCGCGACCCTGATCTGGGCCGTCGCCGAAGCCGGGTTCGATTTCTGGACTCTCGCGCCGCGCGGCGATGTCATCCTGCCGCTTGGCCTCTGGTTGCTTCTGCCTTTCGTCACGAAAGATCTGGGCCGTCGCGCCACGGCCGCCCGCCTCCCGCTTGCCGCCGGTATCCTTGCCGGCATTGCCGTGTTCGGCTTCGCGCTTACCCAGGACCCGCAGGATCTTCCGGGCACCCTGCCGCAGGCCAGCGGCCCGGTCACGCCGGGCGATGCGCAGGAAGTCGCGAACGCCGACTGGGGCGCCTATGGCCGCACGCAGTTCGGTGACCGTTACTCGCCGCTCGCCCAGATCACGCCGGCCAACGTGAAAAACCTGAAAGTCGCCTGGACCTTCCGGACCCACGATCTCAAGGGGCCGCACGACCCCGTCGAGATCACGGCGGAAGTCACCCCGATCAAGATCCATGACACGGTCTATCTGTGCTCACCGCATCAGATCCTGTTCGCGCTGGATGCCGCCACCGGACAGCAGCGCTGGAAATTCGATCCGAAAATTTCCTTCGACCCGACCTTTCAGCACATGACCTGCCGCGGCGTGTCCTGGGCCGCGACGCCGGTCGAAAACATCTCCACCGATACCGCTCCAGGCGCCACCCCGGGCACCGCACCGGAAGCCGGTCCGGACAGCATCCCGCCCGCGCCTGCCACGCCCGATAACTGCCCGGAGCGCATCTTCCTTCCGACCAATGACGGCCGCCTGTTCGCCCTCAACGCCAAAGACGGCGAGCGCTGCCATGCGTTCGGAAAAGACGGCGTCGTCGATCTGACCGAAGGCATGCCCATGAAGGAGCCGGGCTTCTACGAGCCCACCTCCCCGCCGGTGGTGACCAGCAAGGTTGTCATCATCTCCGGCGCCGTAACGGATAACTATTCGACGCATGAGCCTTCCGGCGTTACCCGCGCCTACGATCTGCGCACCGGCCGGCTTGTCTGGGCCTTCGATCCCGGCAATCCGGACCCGAACGAGATGCCCTCCGCGACGCATCATTTCGTGGCGAATTCGCCGAATTCCTGGATCACTTCTTCCTATGACCGCAATCTGAACCTGATCTACATTCCGACAGGTGTGGCGACGCCCGATATCTGGGGTGGCCGCCGCACGCCGGATCAGGAGCGCTATGCTTCCGGTATTCTCGCCCTTGATGCGGATACCGGCAAAAAGGCCTGGTTCTACCAGACGGTCCATCATGATCTGTGGGATATGGACATTCCGGCCCAGCCGAGCCTGGTGGATATCCATCGTCCGGACGGCACGGTCATCCCCGCGCTCTATGCCCCGGCGAAAACGGGCAATATCTTCGTGCTTGATCGCCGCACCGGCGAGCCGGTCGTCCCTGCTCCGGAAACCGCCGTGCCGCAGGGCGCAGCGCCTGGCGATCATGTCTCGGCCACCCAGCCTTTCTCGGAGCTGACCTTCCGCCCGAAGAAGAATCTGACGGACGCCGACATGTGGGGCGCCACGATGTTCGATCAGATGATCTGCCGCATCATGTTTAAATCGATGCGGTATGAAGGCCCGTTTACGCCGCCTTCCCTGCAGGGCACGCTGGTCTTTCCGGGGAATCTCGGCATGTTCGAGTGGGGTGGTCTCGCCGTCGACCCGGTGCGTCAGGTGGCGTTCGCCAACCCGATCGCCATTCCTTTCGTCTCGCATCTGATCCCGCGCGGCCCGAACAACCCGCCTGAGCCGACCCCTGCCGGTGGTCCCTCCGGTTCGGAAAGCGGTGTGCAGCCTCAGTATGGCACGCCCTATGGCGTCGATCTGCATCCGTTCCTGTCGCCCTTTGGTGTGCCCTGCAAACAGCCCGGCTGGGGCTATGTCGCGGGCATCGATCTGAAGACGAACAAGATCACCTGGATGCACCGCAACGGCACAACGCGCGACAGCTCTCCGCTGCCCTTCGGCTTCAGGGTTGGCATTCCCTCCCTCGGCGGGCCGATTACGACGGCTGGCGGTGTGGCGTTCCTGACCTCCACGGCGGATTACTACATCCGTGCGTATGATGTGACGTCCGGGCAGCAGCTCTGGGAGGATCGTCTCCCGGCCGGCGGTCAGTCGACGCCGATGACCTATGAGCAGAACGGACGCCAGTATGTTCTGACTGTCGATGGTGGCCATGGGTCGTTCGGCACGAAGCTGGGGGATTATGTCGTCGCCTATGCTCTGCCGGATCAGAAGGACACGCACTGACGGCTGCTGTTCTCCTCCTGCCTTTTTGGCAGGGGGATTTTCAGAGGAGCTGTTTTGTAAAGTATGAGGTCAGGGCGCTGTCCTGCACCTTTCCAACTCTTACATTAGGTAATTCAGAAATTGCATGCAAAACACTAATAATTAGATATTTGCACAACCACATAAAAAGATAAAATACTGTTATTATATAATTAAATCCACACATATTCATGTGAAATAAATTTCAGTTTCGAAACAAAATCGCAAAATTTGGCAATATAAATTATAATATATTTATTTTTAGTGCTTATGTCATGGTTATTATATAAACACCCTAACAATCTATAAGAAAATTTCAATTAGTAAGTTGTCAGGGTGTTTTGTGCATATTAGAAACCTATATCTAAATAAAGATATTTATAAATTTTACGAATCTTTAATATCTAATGTTTTATGTTGAATAGTTTTTTCCCAATTTTCTTTTACTCTTGTTGCCCACTCTTGTTTTTGCGCCATACTTTCGCTTGCAAACTTCAGAACAGTTTCAATTCTTTCTAAAATAGAGTTATTTGATTCCGACATAATTGGTATCCTCTCGTGTGATTTGACCCAATGTCGGCTAGCATCTTATTTTCCAAAAGTGAATCGTTTTTTGGATAAGGTAGATCATGCAAACCAATATCGAAGACATCCTAAGGCCTACAGATGCAGAATTATTTATTGGAATAGTGTCTCAAATAGGGGTTGACACAAAAGAAATACTAAGAGTGATAAAAAAAGAACTAACTGAGTATAATTATAATGTCTATGATGTGCATATTACTGAATTTGTTAAAGGGTTTTCAAAAAAAATACCGCTAGATGATAGTACTACCGAAAAAAGGTATTCAAGTTATATAGATGGGTGTAATACTTTAAGAAAAGATTTTGGAAATGATGTAATGGCAAAAATAGCCATTGTACAAATTCAAGAAATAAGGAAGAAGTATTATGCAGAGCCAGAAGACCTAAACTCACGAACTGCATTTATAGTTAATCAAATAAAGAGACCGGAAGAATCAGAAATATTAAAAAAGGTATATGGAGAACAATACATACAAATATCATGTCATGCAGATGAAGAAATTAGAGTAGATAATTTGCGGAAGAAAATATCAAAAGATCATTTTGAAGATCCAAAGAGTAGTAAATGGGATGTAGAAGCTAGGACTTTAGTTAACAAAGATGCTACTCAAGAAGATGTTCCGCATGGTCAAAGAGTAAGACAGGTATTTCCAAGCTCTGATGTAATTATAGATTGCTCTGATTCTATTTTGTTTCAAAAGCAAATTGATAGATTTTTGAGAGCTCTTTTTGGTGATAGCTCTGTTACACCTACCCCTAAAGAATATGGTATGGAATTAGCTTGTACTGCTGCCTTAAGATCATCGGATTTATCGCGCCAAGTTGGGGCTGCGATTTTAAATAAAAGCATGGAAATTCAGGCTTTAGGATGTAATGAAGTGCCAAAATTTGGGGGTGGCACTTACTGGGAAGAAAATGAAAATGACGCTCGAGATTTCATGTTGGGATATGACTCAAATGAACAGAGAAGACGAGCTGTTCTTCTGGACCTGATTTATAGACTAAAGAAAGTAAATGCTCTTTCTGATGAATTAATGACTTCGACAGCATCGTACATTGAAGAATTTCTATTTTCAAACAATAACAAAATAATATTAGACTCACAGATGATGGATTCCTTGGAATATGGCAGAACTGTTCACGCTGAGATGAATGCTATTACAGATGCTGCACGAGAAGGTCATGCAATAAGAAGATGCACTTTGTTTACAAATACTTTTCCATGTCATAATTGTGCGAAGCATATAGTCGCATCAGGAATAGAAAATGTTTATTATATTCACCCATACCCAAAAAGTTATGCAAAAGAATTATTTTGTGATTCTATCGAAATAGACCCTCCTAAAAATGATGACTGTAAAAAAAATAAAGTTGGATTTAAGCAGTTTATAGGAATCATGGGACCTTTTTATAAAAGAGTTTTTACAAAAGCTAGATGGAAAACGAATGCTGGTATTATACCGAAATTTTCCAAAGAAAACTCATCTTATATAAGAAGCACGTCAATCCCTTCGTATAGCAATATAGAAGAATTAATTTTATCTATGTTTGAAAAAGATCTAAGAAGAAAAGGATATATTGGAATTTAAATAAGTAAAAATTTTCCATTCGGCGAGTGAGGTTTGAAAATGCTTTGTTTTATAAACTCCTGATCACAAAGAGAAATTCGGTTCACCCGCCATTCTATTACTGAAGATTATTTCGCAAAAAGTAATTTCTAGTATTTTTTAGAAATATATTTATATTCAATATGTTATTCAGGAATGCTCATATATTATTGATAGATTATAATCCCCAAAGCTTCAATACGAAAATTAGTTTTGAAATTACGGTTTCTGGAGCGGAAGCATCGGTGGCAAAACTGCACAGATTTCTGAGAAAACAAACCGGTTTGCAAAGGTCCGCGACCTTTGCCGGGTCCGGGCAGCGCCCGGCTCTTCCCGCCATAACACCACCCCACAACGCCCATTTTCATGCAACCGATTGCCACTCACAGACCGGTCACCCCTCAGGCCGACTCCCGCACAGCCAGACGCGGCGCAAGCGAGACAAGACGCGGAGCGGTGATCCGCCCCTTGAGGAAATCGTCGAGCATCCTCACCCCCGCGCGACCGATTTCCGCTGATGGCTGCACGGAGGTCGTGAGCGCCGGGGTGATGAAGGCGGTGTAGTCGAGGCCGTCATAGCCGGCGACGGCGACATCGTCCGGCACACTCAGCCCGGCCTGGCGAACGCCCTGCATGAAGCCGATAGCGAGAGCGTCACAGCAGCAGATGGCGGCGGTAGGCCGCCGATCCAGGGCCAGAAAACGTCCCGCCGCCGCAAATCCGGACGCCAGATCGAAAGGCCCTCCCTCGATCGGAACCAGCCCGTCCTGCAGGCCGAGCGCCGTCAGACGGTCGCGGACAGCCGCGTAACGGCGCACTTCATGATAAACGCCGGGCAACCCGGCGATATAGGCGAAAGACCGATGGCCAAGTCCGGCCAGATGATCGACGACCGCCACAAACCCCTCTTCCTCCTGGGCGACGACGCTGCTCAGCCCCTCGGAAGTGAGATCGTGCATGACGCTGATCACGGGCGGCGCCGGACCGTCCTTATGCCCCGCCACGGCCCGGTCCCATTTCTCAGTGGCGATCAGAAGAATGCCGTCCACGGTATGATTGTGCAGAAAACGCATGACGTCGGCTGTGGGGATCGGCTGCCCGGTATGTGAGTGAATCATTACGCTCAGACCGAGAGACTCCGCCTCATCGCAAACACCGAGAAGGACTTCGGTAAAGACAGGTGAAATCGCCTGCCCGGTGAAATTCGGGGCCAGCACCATGATGGTTTCCGTGGTGCCGCGGCTCAGATTGCGGGCAGCGATATTGCCCATATACCCCAGATCGGCGGCGACCTTTTCCACCAGGCGGCGGGTTTCGGCACTGACACGGCCCGGTCGCGTCAGCGCCCGGCTGACGGTTGAGATGTTGAGACCGGTTTTTTCCGCCAGATCCGCCAGAGTTATTCGCTGCGCCACGCTACCCTCCCGTTGCGATGCTGTTCTCTGCCATCGCCGGCCATTTCTATCCAGCGCCGTCTGCTTTCTGCGCCGATCTCCATCCCTGCCGAGCACAACAGAAATCCGCCCGGATCAGACCAGGCCGGAGAATCGGCGCTGCAGTTCCATCCTCAGATCATTACGAAGAAGAAAACTTTTTCTTTCCTTCCGGAACCGAATCGGTATATCCAGGTTATGGCAATCGCTTGCCATAACCTTCTCCGATGCCTTTGCCGTCATTCAGACGGCAGGCCCGATCGCAGGACACCCAGTGATGACGCTTTGCCGGCCCGACGCGCCCTCTCCGGATCATCGGATTTCGTCGTACAGGGCGTCGCGTCTGCCACTTCTCCGCCTGTTCCGCGTGACCCTTACGGCGTCCACCGCGCTCGCGCTGTATACCGGCTCCGCCTTCGCCGCCGCGCCGGAGGCTGCCGGATCATCAGCTCCAAAAGCAACGCCCTCATCCGCTGCGCCAGGAAAGATGCCAAAGGCGCAAGCTAAGCTCTCTCATCAGCCTCGTCCGGCAGCGAAAACCGCACCACCATCCGGCAAGGCTGCCGGACAGCGCTATGCCGCCACGGGTATCGAAGAGGTGACGGTCACTTCCCAGAAACGCGCGGCCTCGGCTCAGAAAACGCCGATTTCCATGAGCGTGTGGAAGGGGAAAGATCTGCAGACGCTGGGCATCAGCAATCTGGAGGCGCTCAGCACCGTGGCGCCGGATATAAATTTCCTCCAGACGGAAGGGCAGGCGGTGATTACGATCCGTGGCATCTCCAGCCACGACACCAGCGAGATCGGCGATCCCGCCGTGGCGATCGCGACGGACGGCGTTTACACAAACCGTGGTTATTCCTTCAACAACAGCTTCTATGACCTTGACCGGATCGAGATCGAGCGCGGCCCGCAGGGCACTCTGAGCGGCAGAAACGCGGTCGGCGGCGCCATCAATCTGATCACTGCGAAGCCGACAAAGAAGCAGGAAGCAAACGCGAAGGTCGAGTTCGGCAATTACGGCGCCATCAATTCCTGGGCGATGGTCAATCAGCCGATCTCCGACAAGGTGCAGATCCGGGCGGCGTTCAACTCAACCCATCATGAAGGCTACCGCGATCTGGGGAAATCAGGATACGGTGACGGCGCGAACGATGTCTCCGGCCGCCTGACCTTCGCCTTCCAGCCTTTCAAAGGATTTTCCGGCAATATTTCCTATCAGGGAACCCATATCGGCGGCGCCGGCCAGGCAGTCTATAACGTGCCGTACCGCTTCGGCGCGGACGGCAACCTGCTGACATCGCAGCCCGATCTGCCCTCCGGCAATCCGCGCCATCTCCCGATCCCGACAACGCCGCAGGTTTCCACCCTGGACAATGCCCTCCGCTGGAATTTCGATTATAAACTGCCTTACGTAACGCTGAGCTATCTCGGCGGCTATGACGCGACGAATTACAAAGAGGTCAACGATTCCAGTTCGAATGTGTCCTATTCCCGCCAGATCGAAACATGGAACGCGAACGAGCATCCGAAAACACAGAATCAGGAATTCAGGATTTCGTCCGATGAAAATTACAAATTCTTCTGGACGACCGGTATCTATTATTTCAAGGAAAATAACAGCCTGACCAGTTTCGATGCCATCCCGGTGGATGACGCTTGGGGGCGTTCGCTGATCTTCAATTACAATACGCTGGCACGATCCCTGGCGTGGTACGCGCATGGCACCTGGAAAATCCTGCCGACACTGCGGGTCACCGGCGGCGTCCGGTATAACTGGGATTCAAAAACCCGTTCAGGAAACATCATGTTTCCGACGGACTCATCCAGCCTGCCGTATAACTATATCACCTCGCCCAATTACGGGCATGCATCCTGGACCAAGGCCACATGGCATGCCGGCATCGAGTATGACATTACGCCGCGCAATATGGCGTATTTCAAGGTCGATACCGGCTACAAACCGGGTGGGTTTACCGATCTGAACGCCTATAATCCGGAAAATGTCCGCTCCTACGAACTCGGTTTCAAAAACCGCTTCTGGCATAACCGGCTTCAGTTCAATATCTCAGGCTTCTGGGAAGACTATACCGGCCAGCAGGTGAGTCAGATCATCAACAATCTCGGCGGCGGCGGCGAGATTATCGACAATGCGGGCTCCAGCCGGATTTATGGCGTTGATCCGAACCTTGTGCTCCAGATCCCGCATGTCGGCCAGTTCGATTTCGATTTCCAGTGGCTGCATGCACGGTTCAGGGATTTCTCTGTCGCCGTGCAGAAGCCGATGGCTGACGGAACATCCGCGATCATAATGCAGCAGTTTTCTGGAAATCAGCTGCCTCAGGCGCCGGATTTCTCCGTTGGCGCCGGATTTACCCGTTACTGGACCGTGCCATCCGGCCGGGTCATGACCCAGATCCGGACCCGGTTCCAGTCCTCAAACTATTTCTATTTCACCAACACGGGCGATACGAAGCAGCATGCCTACACCAACACCACGGCACTGGCGGAATATTTCCCGGATATGGGACACTGGCACGCGCAGGTCTTCATAAGAAATCTTGAGAACAGCAGGATTTTCACTTACGCAGCGGAAAACGGCTACGCGAACGCCTATACCTATTCCTTCGCTGCGCCCCGCACTTTCGGAGGCTCGATCTCGGTCGATTACTGAGAGACTGTTTCAGAAGCCTGCCCCTGAAACCTCGGGTTAACTATAAAGAAGTTTTTGGTGAAGCTTTTTTCAAAAAGCTTCAGAAGACACCGCCTTTTTGAAAAAAGGCGGCACCCAAAAACTTTTATTATTTTACAAAAGGCTTTGGAAACAGGGTTTAAACGGAGAAACCCACCATGCATCCGGCTCATTCTGCCGGGGTCAGGGCCGTCATTCAGTGAGCGATCGGACAGCCGCCCGAAAGACTGTCAATCATTCCGCCGGCATCGAAATAATGCTCAAGCCGGGTGATCTTCAGTTCATCATTGAGCGTCGCCAGTGTCGCCCCGTGAATATCAAGCAGAGTTCCGTCGCCCTTATGACCGTTGAACTCCCCGTTCTGAAGCCCCCAGTGCCGCCATGTCAGGGTCGCCGTCGGCAGATGGGCCTTGAGCGTAAGCAGCTCCCAGAGAAAACCGGTGCGAAACGCATTGTGAAACGCCGCTTCCGATTTTTCATAGTTGCTTTCGGAAGCGTTGTAGTTCGCCCTGTCTCCGATAAAAAGATTGTAGCCACCCTTCGCCACAAGATCCTGAACCGTATATTCGCGGCTGCCATTAACCGTCATCCGGAAGACTTTCGGATCGATCGAAATCCAGTCTTCAGGATTCGCTTTGTTGGTCGCTTCCATCTCGAAGACACGGACCAGATTGGTGATCGTCTCCTCCAGACTGCCCGGTTCGAAATGCATCTGACGTTCGTCGGCAAGGCGCTTATTCGTAAACGCATAGCTCGGCGCGCCGTAGCGCCAGACATTTTCAGGTGTCGCCTCAATAACGGCCTCGCGATCCTGTAGCCACAAAGGGGCGCTCTCACTCATCCGGAAGTCCTTCCTGTTGTGACCAGCAGCCGATCACACGATAATGTTCGTAATCCAGAACGATTACGTCCTCAGGAAGATCAGATTTTCTTAACTGACTGACAATGATTTTTTGTGAATATGTTCATTTCCTGAACCGGTTCATTGTCTATATTTATATCCTTATCGTAAAATTAAAGAAAATATCTGACGGCCGAAGCCTGATGCATCAGTGAGCAGGACGGAATAAGGTTCTGATACTGAGAAACCCCACCAGCCGCAAAATGCACCTTGCGACAAATCTTTGATAAAACCAGAAGTTTTTGGGTGCCGCCTTTTTTCAAAAAGGCGGCGTCTTCTGAAGCTTTCTGAAAAAAGCTTCACCAAAAACGTCTTTATAATTAACCAGAGATTTCAGGACCACGCTTTGAAACAGTCTCTGACGCACGCAGGACTGAACTGTATCAGGACAGTGGAAACATTTCCTCAGCCCCGCCATTTTCCGATCAGATATGAATACTCGCCGAAACCCGGTTGCGCCGCTTTCTGTTCCACACAGCCAGCCAATAAGGCTTTCAGAAATGATCCGACGGTCCGCCCCGCCTCACTGCGCGGGCGGCGAGGACACAACCGCCGTCGGAACTTCGCTGAAGCTGTTATTGCTGCGGTCGATATCCGGAATCACGCGGTCAGGATCGAGAATGGCGGTGCGGATCGCCTGCGTGCCCGCGATCTGAAGCGTAATCTCATTGCGCAGCAGCCACGTCTCCGTCGGAATGGTGATCCGGGCGGAACTGCCGTCCATCCAGGTGACCTGAAGAACAACCGGAAGCGGAAGCCAGCCCTTGCTGACAACACGGATCAGCGCGCCCTTCGCCGGGTCCCTGTCGACATAGCTGACACCGCCAACAGCGTAATCCGGCGCCCAGTTGTTGAAATACCACCCGCGCCAGAACCAGGAGAGATCCTCGCCGGCTTCGCTGTTCATCAGACGGAAGAAATCGGACGGGGTAGGGTGATGGAACGCCCAGGTGGCGATGTAGCGGCGGAAGGCACGGTCGAAGCGTTCCGGACCGAGGATCTGTTCGCGCAGAAGCGTGAGACCATAGGCCGCCTTGAAGTAGGTGACCGGATGGCGATATTTTTCCGGCACCGTCTCCACCGGCGCCATAAGAACCGGCGCCGCGGGATCTTTCAGAACTTTTATAATGTCATCCGCCGGTTTTCCGGTATCCGGAGCATATTCAGCGTCGCGCTTCGGAGCGAATTCGCCCTGGCTGAAATGATCCGAGGCATAGACGTCGATAAAGGTGTTGAACCCCTCGTCCATGAACGCATTCCGCCGTTCATTCGACCCGACGATCATCGGGAACCAGCCATGGCCAAGCTCATGGGTCGTGATCCAGAACAGTTCCGCATCCCGATCGTCCATGCCGTCAAAGACAATCCCGGGATATTCCATGCCCGCGCCATGACCCGCGGCATTGATCGCGTTGGGCCACGGATAAGGATACCATTTCTCAGAGAAATACTCGATCGCGTGCTTGACGTAGGAGGTCGAGCGATCCCACGCATGAGAGCCGATGCCCTCGACCGGATAGACCGACATGGCAAGACGCGGACCCGCGGGCTTGTCGGGAGCCGGCGAAACAGGGGGCAGATCGAGTTTCGCCGCATCCCAGAGGAAAGCCGCCGACGCCATGAAGGCAACATCGCGGGTATTGTTCATGCGGAAATGCCAGGTCTTCGTGGCGGGCGCCGCCGGCCGGGCATCGGCGCTGTCCGTGCGCGCCGGTTCGGCAGGTTTCGCCGTCTTTGCGTCCCTGCTCTCCGGAACGGGTGCCGGTGCAGCCGGCGCAGGCACGGCGGCGGCCGGTGGCGCCGTGGCCGCCTCGACCTCGGCCTGGGTACGGATCATGACACGCTGGTCGCTTTTCGCGGCCTGGGCGAGACGGTCCTGCTGTTCGCGGGTCAGAACCTCGGCCGGATTGAGGAGCGCACCGGAACCGGCGACGATAAAGTTCGCCGGCACGGTCACGCTGTAATCGATATCACCGTAATCGAGATAGAATTCCTGACCGAGATAGGGCGCGGTATCCCAGCCACGAATGTCGTCATAGACGTTCATGCGGGGATAGAACTGGGCGATTTCGTAAATATCGCCGTTCCTGCTCGGTGTTACCGCTGTGCGCCCGCCCCATGGGCCGGGAATGGTGTAGTGCCAGACAACGTGCAGCCTGAGCCGGCCGCCTTTCTGAAGCGGCTGCGGCAGTACGGCCTGCATGCGCGTGTCGGAAATAACCGGGACGATGGGCGCCGTTTTGCCGTCCTCGCCAACGGAGACGCTTTCGATCACCATGCCGTCAGTGTGGTGGGTGTGCCGTTCGGGCGAGGAGAAATCGGCCCGCGACCCTTCGCGGTAAATATTCTGATCGAGCTGGAGCCACAGGACGGCCAGATCGTCCGGGCTGTTGTTGGTATAGGTAATGACCTCATTGCCGGTAACGGTTTTGTTGGCCGGATCGATCGTGACTTTGATGTCGTAATCGGCGCGGTTCTGCCATGCGGCGGGACCGCGCAGCCCGCTTCCGGAGCGATACGCGTCAGGCGCATCAGGCCAGGCCAGCGGCGCGAAAATCCGCGCGGGATCAGGCTGTGGCAGCGCGACGGGAGCCCCGGAGGTCGCGCCGCCAGGGTTCGGGGCAGGAGTCGCCCCGGCAGAAGCCGCGTCCGCAGGAGCGTCATCGGCCCGGGCGGAAAGGACGGGACAGAACAGGCTGACGGACCCTGCCAGCGCGGTCGCGGCCAGAAGCGGGACAAGGCCGGTGCGTTGCGGCTGACATGCCCCGGCGGGGGGACGGATGCGAGAAAGGGCAGGCAGGGACTTCACAAGGCTCACTCCGGACCAGGCAACACGGCCATGTTCATGCGTTAAGGTGCTACCGCACTGACCGGTTCCGTCAAGACAGGGCTCAGAGACCGTTTCAAAAACCCGCCCGTGAAACCTCCGGCAGATTATAAAAAGTTTTTGGTGAAGCTTTTTTCAAAAAGCCTCAGAAGATGCCACCTTTTTGAAAAAAGGCGGCACACAAAAACTTTTATTGTTTTTTATCAATTGCTTATCACCAGAATACCCTCTGGTCCTGGCTGAAGCGAACAGGTGATTGGGACTCAAAAAAACATAACACCATTAGTTTGTTATGAGACTTTTTATGCGTTGAAGGCTTTCGAAACAGTCCCTTATGCTCAGGCGCTGCACTGGCAGGAGTTTATAATGGCTTTCCGGGTCGGAACCGCAGGCTGGAGTATCGCCACACCGATGGCGGCCTCGTTTCCGGGCGAGGGCACGCATCTCGTCCGGTACGGCCGGCGTCTGCCCTGCGCCGAGATCGACAGCTCGTTCTGGCGTCCTCACCGCCGGACGACCTATGAGCGATGGGCGGCCAGCGTCCCGCCGGATTTCCGGTTTTCCGTCAAAATGCCGCGTGTCGTCACGCATCAGAAGCGACTCACGGAAACGGGTGACGACGTGAGTCGCTTCCTCGATGAGAGCGCCGGCCTCGGCGACCGTCTCGGCGTCCTGCTCGTTCAGCTGCCGCCGGGAGGCCGGTTCAGCCCGGAGATCGCAGCGTCGTTTTTCGACGATCTTCGCCGCCGGTTCGACGGAAGGATCGCCTGCGAGCCGCGTCATAAAGGATGGTTCACTCCTGAGGCGGAGCAGTTGCTGACGGACCGCCGGATCGCCCGCGTCGCAGCCGATCCGGCGCCGGCACCGGGCGCCGGAGAACCCGGCGGCTGGCGGGGCCTGACATACCGGCGTCTGCACGGCTCGCCGGAGATGTATATCTCGGATTATTCGCCCGAGAGACTGGCCGCCTTCGCCACACAGCTGCGCGAAGACCCCGCTGATGAGATCTGGTGCATCCTCGACAATACGGCGCGGGGCTGCGCGCTGCCAAATGCGCTCACCTTATGGGAAGATGTCGCCCCCACCTCCGGCCCGCCCGGAAAAAGCACCCAGGGAGAGTGAGCGACGCGGGCTCTGCCCGCACCCGGCAGGGACCGCAGGCCCCTGCACCCCGGCCAGTCTTAAAAATACCCCCGTGACAGACCTTTGATAAAAAACAAAAATTTTTGGGTGCCGCCTTTTTCCAAAAAGGCGGCGTCCCCGAATCTCTCCGAAAAAAGCGTGACCGTATTTCGCAAACATGAAGACAAAAGCCTCTCCCCTCCACCCCTCATTCATTAACAAACCGGGATCAAAGGGACGCGGTTTCAGGCCCATTTCAGGCATTGTCTTCCGCTGACGGAACGAACATCATCCGCCCCATGATCCGACGTCCTCTTCTCGCCGCCTTTGGCCTCGCCATCGCGCACGGCGCCATCGCCGCCTCCGCGCCCGTCCTCCCCACCCCGGCCACGCCGCCGCCCGCCGCCTCCGATGTCGCGGCCACAAGCCGGCATTTCGAGGCCATCCGCGCCAGCCCGGAACAGCTCCTGCCGTTTCTGCGCGCGTTTCCGAAAGGGAGCGACCTGCACAATCATCTGGTCGGCGCCATCTACGCCGAGCACATGATCGACTGGGCGACGCGCGACCAGCTCTGCATCAATCCGGAAACCGGCGCCATCGGCCCGGCCCGATGCACGCCGGGCCTGCGCGGCACAAGGGAAGGCATGGCGGCCTCGGCCATCGCGGCCGATCCGGCTCTGTACGGGCATGAGGTCGATACGCTTTCGATGCGGAATTTCGTTCCGACACCGAATGACCGGTCCGGCCATGACCACTTCTTCTCGACCTTCGACCGGTTCATGCCCGCGACATTCGCCCATAACGCCGACATGCTGGCCGACGCGCTGAATCAGGCCGGGTACGACCACGTGCATTACGTGGAGCTGATGATTTCACCGCAGCTCATGCCGGTCGCCACGCTCGGCGCATCGACCCCGGTGACGGGCGCGGCGGATTTCGGTGCCGCGATCGACGCCTTTTCGCCGCGCTTCGCCCCGATGATCCGAGGCGCCCGCGACGAAACGGACGCCATGGAGCACGGAGCCCGCGCGCTGATGAAATGCGGCACCCCCGCCGCCACGCCGGGCTGTGAGGTTTCGGTACGGTATCTCTACCAGACCGTGCGCACGATGCCGCCGGGCATGGTGCTGGCGCAGCTGGCCTTCGGCTACGCGCTGGTGCAGGCGGATCCCCGTTTCGTGGGGATCAATATCGTCGCGCCGGAGGATAATCCAGTGGCGATGCGCGACTACGCGCTGCACATGCAGATGTTCAGAACCCTCTCGGCCCGTTCGCCGTCGGTGAAACTCTCCCTCCATGCCGGCGAGCTGGCCAGCGGTCTGGTTCCGCCGGAAGGAATGCGGGACCATATCCGCCAGGCCGTGGAAATCGCCGGCGCGAAACGCATCGGGCATGGCGTGGACGTCATGCAGGAGCGCGACCCGTACGGCCTGCTGGCCGAAATGGCGAAGCGCCGCGTGATGGTCGAGATCAATCTGACCAGCAATGACGAGATTCTCGGCGTGAAAGGCGCCGCGCACCCGCTGATGTCCTATCGCGCGCAGTCCGTGCCGGTCTCGCTCTCGACGGACGATGAAGGCGTGTCGCGCAGCGATCTCACCAGTGAATACGTGCGCGCCGCACAGACCTATCCCCTGTCCTATGACGATCTGCGGGATCTCTCCCGGACCGGGCTGGAATACGCTTTCATCCCCGGCGACAGCCTGTGGTCCTCCACCCGCCCCTGGCATGTGACAGCGGCCTGTTCCGGCATCGCCCCTGATGCCAGAGCTCCCGAAGGCGCCTGTCACGATCTGCTGGCCCACAGTGAGAAAGCCCGGCTGCAATGGGCGCTGGAAGCCGATTTCGCCCGTTTTGAACATGCAGTTGCAACCGGCGAGGCGCCCCGGGACTGACCGGGCGCCCGCTCGTCATGCCCACTCGTCATACCGGTTCATCATAAGGAATATTCTCCGATGCGTCTGACTTTTCCGGTGCTCACCGCCTTCGCGCTGAGCCTGTTCGTCCTCCCGCAGGCCCGGGCGGAGGAGGCGAAAATCCCGGTTCGCGTCGTCGTGGTGACGACCTTCGAGCTCGGAAAAGACAGCGGCGACATGCCGGGTGAATTCCAGAACTGGGTCGAGAAACTGCCGCTCGGCACGGAAATCCCGGCTCCCGGCACGGATCACGGCGTGATGCGCTATAATCCGTCGCTGCAGGTGCTGGGCCTGGCGACCGGCGAGGGACCGGAACATATGGCGTCCGCCATGACCGGACTCGTGCTCGACCCGCGCTTCGATCTGCGTAAGGCCTATTTCGTCCTCGCCGGAATCGGCGGCATCGACCCGAATTTCGGCCCCGTCGGCGCGGCCGTCTGGGCGCCGCATGTCATCAATGGCGGTCTCGCGCATATGGTCGACGCGCGCGAGATCCCGAAAGACTGGCCGGACGGATTTCTCCCCGTCCAGGGCGCCTCGCCGTCGCTGAGCCCGGTGCCGCCGCTGCATTCGCAGTGGGGCGATATGGGTTACACGCTCAATCCCGGCCTCGTCGCCTGGGCGTATCAGCTCACCCGCGACATTCCGCTGCCTGACACAAAGGGACTGCAGACCAGCAGAGCCCGGTATCACGGCTACCCGCAGGCGCAGCTCCCGCCAAAAGTGATGACCGGCGACACCCTGTCCTCGGAAACCTTCTGGGCCGGCGAGCGGATGAACCGCTGGGCGGAGCGCTGGGTGAAATACTGGACGGAAGGGAAGGGCGTCTTCGCCACGACGGCCGAGGAGGATATCGGCTTCATGCAGGCCCTCACGGCACAGGCCCGCGCCGGCCGGGTCGATATGAACCGGGTTCTGATTCTGCGCACGGCCAGCAATTACGACATGCCGCCACCGGGCCGGACCGTGGCGGAGATGCTTAAGGAAGAAACCACGGAGGCTGGATTCTCCGGTTTCATCCCGTCACTCGACGCCGCATATCGCGTCGGCAGCGTGGTGGTGCGGGAGCTGGCCACGCGATGGGACCGGTATCAGGACACCATCCCGACTGCGCCGTAAAATCCCGCCCGGATCATCGGGCCTGAACCGCGCACCCCGCCCCGGCACCTCCCCAGGTTCAGCAAACCGGGATCAAAGGGACCACGTCCCTTTGCGGGGCGTGGGGCAAAGTCCCGAAAATCCGCTCCGCAGTTCTTTGCAAAGCATAAAGACGCCCGGCTTCAGAAGGGCGTTTATGTATTTTGCAAGCAGGAGATAAAGCAGGGCTCTGCCCTGCACCCGGAAGGGATAGCATATCCCTTCACCCATTTAATTTAACAGTCCGGGATCAAAGGGGCCGCGCCCCTTTGTGGGGTTCGGGGCAAAGCCCTGAAAAGCCATCCCGTCTGTAACTGCAAAGCATACAAACACCTTCAGGACGCATCGGCAAAGCCCGTCCTCCCGGCCGGCCCCGCAAAGCACACAAACCGCCTCCCCGAAGCGGCTCGCGCAGGAGTGTTTTCATAAAGCAATTTTATATAGCATAGTGCATATACCGCATCGGGGACGACGACCACAGGATGCGGAAAACCGGGGAACAGACGTGCCGACCACCGACCGCCACGACCGCAGCCTGTCCGAGGTGTTCGCCTCCGTAAGCGTGCCGGGCGCCGACGCCTCATGGCTGCGCCGGTTCCTCGCCTTCGTCGGCCCCGGCTATCTCGTCTCGGTCGGCTATATGGACCCGGGCAACTGGGCGACGGATCTGCAGGGCGGATCACGATTCGGCTATACCCTGCTCAGCGTCGTCCTGCTCTCCAACCTGATGGCGATCCTGCTCCAGGCCCTCTCCGCGCGCCTGGGCATCGCCACCGGCCACGACCTCGCCCAGGCCTGCCGCGCGCACTTCCCGCGCGGCCTCAACCTCGTGCTCTGGGTGGCCTGCGAACTGGCCATCATCGCCTGCGATCTGGCAGAAGTCATCGGCACGGCCGTCGCCCTGCAGCTCCTGTTCGGCCTGCCGCTGCTCGCCGGCGCCCTGATCTCAGCTCTGGACGCTTTTCTCGTCCTCCTGCTGATGGGTCGCGGTTTCCGCTACATCGAAGCCTTCATCATCGCATTGCTGACCATCATCGCCGTCTGTTTCGCCATACAGCTCGTCATGGCCGCGCCACCCGTCGCGGAAATGCTGCGCGGATTCATCCCACGCACGCGGATCGTGACGGACAGCGCCATGCTCTACATCGCCATCGGAATCATCGGCGCGACCGTGATGCCGCATAACCTCTATCTGCACTCCTCGATCGTGCAGACCCGCGACTACCCCCGCACCCCCGCCGGAAAACGGGAAGCCATCCGCTTCGCCACCCTCGACAGCACGATCGCCCTCACCCTGGCGCTGTTCATCAACGCCGCCATCCTGATCGTCGCCGCCGCCGCGTTCCACACCAGCGGTCACAGCGACGTGGCCGACATCGCCGACGCCTACCATCTGCTGACACCGATCCTCGGCGCCGGCATCGCATCCACCCTGTTCGCCGTGGCCCTCCTCGCCGCCGGCACGAACTCGACCATCACCGGCACCCTCGCCGGACAGATCGTGATGGAAGGCTTCCTGCGCCTGCGAATGCCCGGCTGGGCCAGACGCCTGCTGACCCGCAGCCTCGCCATCGTCCCGGTCGTGATCGCGACCCTGTTCTACGGAGACCGGAGCGTCGATCAGCTTCTCCTGTTCAGTCAGGTCGTCCTGTCGATGCAGCTCCCCTTCGCCGTCATCCCGCTGGTCTGGTTCGTCTCCCTCCGTGACCTGATGGGAGAGTTCGTCATCTCCCGCCGCCTCGCCGTCGCCGCCTGGCTGGTGGCGGCGATCATCCTGGTGTTGAACTTCCTGCTGCTTTACGGAAGTCTCACCGGATAGACCGGACCTCATTCCCCTGACCTGTCAGTCATGATGGATTCCAGGACAGCGCTCCGGGCTTCCCCGCAGCATGTGGGGAGCAGGTTCCCGGGGCTTTGCCCCGCGCCCCACAAAGGGACGCGGTCCCTTTGATCCCGGTCTGTTCAATAAGCGGGGGTGGGACGGAGTCCTGTCTTCCGTCTGCAAAAGATATTAAGAGACTGTTTCAAAAGCCTTAAATGCACAAAAAACATAACAAACTGATGTTGTTATGTTTTTTACCCGCTCATTCGCTCGCCTCAGCCAGCTTCAAAAAACACCCCACGACAAACCATTGATAAAAAACAAAAGTTTTTGGGTGCCGCCTTTTTTTTAAAAAGGCGGCGTCTTCTGAAGCATCCTGAAAACCTTCACCGGAAACGTCTTTATCATTGGACCGGAGATTTCACGATCAGGCTTCTGAAACAGCCCCTGAACGCCGGCAATAACCGGATCATACCGTTCACGGACACGACCTTATACACTCTCACGACAGACAATCCCCGCCAGCCCGAAAGCCAGATCTCACATCCCGCCCACTGGTCACGCCGCGAAAGCTGCGTTAGCAGCATTCCATGAGCGTATCCCTTCGCAACAGGTTTCACCTGCTGGCCGCCTGGCCACTGGTCCTGCTTGCGCTTCTGGTGCGCCTGTCCTCCGGCAGTATCGCTCTGCCGTCTTCCGTCTTCGACGATCCCGTCAGACAACTGACAAAACTCTCCATCCTGTGCGACGAGCCTGCTCCCCTCTCCGACCCGGACGGGAAGCATCAGCAGACCGGCGACGATCAGGATGGCTCCCTCCTCCTGGCCGACTTGCTGGAACTCCTGCCACTCATCGCAGGGGCCTGCCTGCCCGCCTCCCTGTCAGTCCTGTGCATCCACCGGGTCTGGACCTTTCCGCCCGTTCGCGGTCCTCCGCTCAGAAAACGCTCATCGCTCTGCCCCCAGGGGCCACCCGCCTGACCTGACTGCCACCGAGCCACCCGCGCGTGAAAACGTGCGGGCCTTCCGTGCTGATTATTCAGGTTACGATCATGGGATTTTCACACTGCACCGCCCGCCGGTTCTTCGGCGCGACGGCGGGCGCCATAGCATTTCTCTGCGCGGGCACACATGCCGCGACACCGCAGAAACGCGCTCTCCCCCGGTCACGCCAGCACAGGGCGGACACAACGGTTCCGGCCCGAAAGCCGCCCGTGACCGAAAACATCCTCATCACCGGGATCAGCCACGCCCCGGCCACCATCAGACCGGCCGGGCAGACAACCTACAGTTCCGACCGGAGCAGCTTCGGAAACCAGGTCGGCCAGACGGTCGCGGACATGGCCGTCACCATCCCCGGCGTGAGCTTCACCCAGGGCAATGGCCCGCGCGATACGGTGGTGTCGGTGCGCGGCTCAGGCGACCGCCAGTCCTACGGCCTGAAAAACCTGCAGATCCTCGAAGACGGCTTTCCGATGACCCAGCCCGACGGAACCGCCCGCGCCGATCTGATCGACCCCCACGCCTATGAAGGCATGGACGTCTTCGAAGGACCGGCCTCCACCGTCTACGGCAATTACGCCGTCAACGGCGCCATCAGCTTCCGCACCCGCAAAGGCGCCGACATCCACGGACTCGAAATCGGTTCCGATTTCGGCAGCTACGGCATGTTCAATAATTACGCCACGCTCGGCCTCGGAAATCGCAGCTATGACCTCATGGTCTTCGCCAGCGACGTCCGGGGCAACGGCTTCATCGCCAGCAGCCGCTACAACACCTCAACCGAAAATGTTCGCCTGCGCGTCAGCCTGACGCCGTCCGATCGCCTCGTCCTGAAATTCGTGAACAACGTGACAGACGCCTTCCTGCCGGTCCGCCTGTCGCTGAACCAGTACCGCGCCAACCCCTATCAGCAGGGCTGCTATAACGCGGCCAGCGCGGCAGCGGGCTGCGCGTCCGTCAGCCTTTTCGTCAACGGCCGCTACGGCGCGAAAGAGGCCATGAGCCCCGAAGCCGCCGGCCTCGGCCGCTTCGACCGCCGCACCATCGTCGGCCTGCGCTGGGAACACGACTTCGACAGCCACACGACATGGCGCAACCAGTTCACCTATGACCAGCGCCACGTCGATCAGCCCACATCCCCGACCTCCTTCGCCGGGCCATACAATTCTTACAATGTCAGCAGCGATATCACGAACCAGGTCCGCATCGGCGCCACGTCACTCGAAACCTTCGGCGGCATAAGCTTCGATGACCTCGATTACGGATACCAGACCTGCAACATCATGCCCCTGGGCGGCGCGACCTGCGGCGCGATGAGTTCTGAATCCTATGGCCATCAGTGGAACCTGGGCGCCCGCTTTCAGGAAGACTGGCATTTCGCACCGAACTGGCATGCGGTCGCCGGACTTGGGGGCACCTATTCGGATATCGGCGCCATGGAAGCGGTTTACAACTATTCCGCAGCCGGCAGAACACAGCAATACATCACCGCCAATCGCTTTTTCTTCAATCTCGCACCCGAAGGCGCCCTGATCTACTCCCCGTCGAAAGACTGGATCCTGCATGCGCGGATCGGCACCGCATACGGAACGCCGTCATCATCGAATCTTTTCATCACACCACAGGGCCAGTACGGAAATAACACGCAGCTGAAGAGCCAGAGCAGCACAGGCATGGATGTCGGCGTGGACTGGCATCCGGACGCGAACAGTCACATTCAGATAACAGGCTTTTACGAATTCTACAGAAATGAACTCGTCAGCCAGTCCGCCGGCGTCAACACCGTAGGCGCCTACACTTTCAACGCTCCGGCCTCACAGCATCGCGGCATCGTCCTGGGGGCGGAGTGGAAGCCTTTTCCCGAAACCCTCCCCGGCGGCCGGATAAAGCTAAGCTATACCTACGATAATCAGATCTACACAAATTATACCGAAGTCCTTTCTGACAGCACGATCTCCCGCAGCTTCAGCCGGAAGGGCAACGCCATCCCTGGCGTCATCCCGAACTTCCTTAATGCCCGTTTCCTGTATGACCAGCCCGCCGGCCCGCTGGAAGGCCTCGGCGGATACGCGGAAGTCACCTGGCGCGACTCTTACTGGCTGGATAACGCCAGTAAACTCAAAGCTCCAGGCTACGCGCTGCTGAATCTCGAACTGCATTACGATCCCCCGGCGCGTTACGGCTGGGCTCATCGTCTGCACTGGTATTTCGAAGTGCAGAACGTCGCGAATACAAACTGGATCGCCGGTGCCACGAACATCAGCGATATACTCCTCGCCAGCGGGCGACAGGCCGGCGCCGGAACACTCATGAACAGCACTGGCTCAGTCTATGCCGGATCGCCACGGGCATATTCCGGCGGCGTACGGATCAGGCTTTAGGGGCTGTTTCAGAAGAAGCCTCATGAAACCGCCTTTAAATTACAAAAAGCTTCAGAAGGCGCCGAATTTTTTAAAAAAGCGGCACCCAAAAACTTCTTTTTTATCCCTGCGCGGCGTTTGAACCAGTCTCTCAAGGACGACAGACATGACTCACACTTCCCCATCCTTCTTGCGTTCCCTCTGGCCCGATCACCGCACGGTCTGGCGCTGGCACTTCTTCGCCGGCCTGTTCTGCCTGCCCTTCGTCGCCTTCCTGTCCCTGACAGGCAGCATCTATCTGTTCAGACCCCAGATCGATGACCTGATCGACCGGCCGTACGATCATCTGCCGGCAGTCACGGCCCCGTCACCCTCGCAGGACGTCAGCGCCGCACTATCCGCTGTGCCGCACAGCACATTTCTGGCTTACGAACTGCCGCGTACGCCCCAAAGCGCCGCGCGCGTCATCGTGGATCACAACGGCGACGCCATCCGGGTCTATATGGACCGGACCACTCACCACATCCTGAAAACGGTTTCGGAAGAACAGCGCTTCGAGCGCGTGATTTTCAAACTCCACGGACAACTGCTTCTGGGGAATGCAGGCTCCGTCATCATGGAAATGGTCGCCTCATGGACGATCATCCTCGTGATCACCGGCCTCTGCCTCTGGTGGCCGCGCGGTCAGCACAGCCTGGCCGGCATCCTTTATCCACGCCTCAGCCTGACCGGCCGTGCCCGCTGGCGGGATTTTCATGCCGTCACAGGCGTCTGGATCTCTCTGTTTCTGGTCCTCTTCCTGGTCTCGGGACTGCCCTGGTCCTTCGTCTGGGGCCATGCGCTGTCATCCGTCGAACACACCGTCGGGCGTCTGACATCCGTGCAGGACTGGGAAATCGGTGCCGTTCCGGCGCGGGATACAATCGCGGGCCACCCGGCTCCCGGACGACCATCCGTCCCAGCCGGCCCGGACAGGCCTCACAGGGACATGCCTCAAACGGGCACAGCCGGCATGAACATGACTGAAATGGATATGCCCCGAATGGATATGCCCGGAATGGATATGCCGCCGGCCGCTCCGTCCGCCCCTTCGGGACCGGACCTGACAGGCCTCGATAACGTCGTCCGCACCGCGCAGACCCTCAGCCTGCCCGATCCCGTGCTGGTGACACCCCCTTTGGAACCGGACACGCAGTGGACCGTCCGCTCCGACACGCAGAACCGCCCTTTACGGGAGACCGCGCAGGTGACAGCGGACGGACATATCGTCTCGCGCCGGAACTTCGGTCAGAAAGGACTTGTCGATCGCCTCACCGGCTATGGCGTGGCCGCCCATGAGGGACAACTGTTCGGCCCGGCAAACCAGGTCATCAATCTGCTCGTCGCCCTCGGCCTCATGCTGATGAGCGTTGCCGCGACCATTCTCTGGCTGAGACAAAAACCTGCAGGCCAGACCGGCGCCCCGCCCCGGCTGCCGTCACAGAGAGCCGGCCTCATCGCGACAGCGATCCTGTGCCTCCTGGGCCTGCTCCTGCCCGAACTCGGCGCCTCGCTGATCGTCCTCGCCGTCGCCACGCGGCTTGGCCGCCACCGGGAGCAGACCGTCGCGCGGAAAAACGGATGACTCAGGAACCGGGCAGCAGACGCGCAAGATCGGCCGCGATCTGGTTGGCGCTGGAATCAACCGGAATCATGCCGACCAGATGATTCCGCCCGTCCATCAGATAAAACAGAGAGCTGTGATCGACGAGATAATCCGGCCCACTCCCGGCGCGACGGCGGGCGGTGACATGGAATTCATCCATCACTGGCCGAAGCTGCGCCTCCGTCCCGGTCAGACCGACAATCCGCGGCGAAAACCGCGACACGTAATCCTTCACGACCGGCGGCGTATCCCGCTCCGGATCAACCGACACAAACAGAGGGGTGACAGCCCGGCCTCTGAGGCCAGGTTCGTCCAGAGCGGCCGAGACGGTCGCGAGTGTCAGAGGACAGACATCGACGCAATGCGTGTAGCCAAAATAGAGCAGCGTATACCGCCCCCGGAAATCCGCCTGAGTGACACGCCGGCCAGCGCCGTCAGTCAGCGCATAAGGACCACCCACGACAGCATGGCGCTGGCCCGTCAGAAGCGTGCGAAACCCCGCCGCTCCCGCCACCAGCAGAAAAGCCGCGCCGGCAATGACGAAAATCGCCCTGCGGTCCCGTTTCACCGGAACCCCCGCCGGCCGGGCGGCTTTGGCTCTCCTGCGACTGTCCTGTCGTTTCATAAAAGCCGTATAGCAAAAACGGACCTGTTCCGCAGCACATCACAGGAACCCGGTTCCCCATTATTTCCGGAACGGCCAGACCGTCACTTTCCAGTCCCGCTCATCTGCCCGCTACAAAGAATATTTCACAATAAATCCCTGATAAAAATAGAAATTTCCGCGGAAGTTTTTTTTCAAAAAGCTTCATAAGACGAAGTCTTTTTAAAAAAGGCCGCGCCCAAAACTTCTTTATGATCTGCTGTAATCTATTGAAACAATCCTCAATACAGGCCTGTATAAAACTCCCGGATCGCGGAGAAAGGGCGATGAATGTCTTTCCGCCTCACCTGTCTGCTGAAAACATCGTGGAAAAACCCGCTCCGGAGCGGAGCGGGACCGTGCTTCGTCATCGTCATGCTGCTTTCCTTCAGCACAGGCGCACGGGCACAGCAAGCACACGCACAGCTATCGGCCTCATCGTGTATCGAGGGCGCTACAGTCGTGCCTCTCCTCGGCGGAAACGGCGACAGTCCCATCATCCCGGTCAAAGCAGGCTCTTCACCGGCGGCGATGTTCGTAAGTCCCGCGTTTTCCCATATCCTGGTCCATGATCATGACCGGATATGGTTCCCGCAGGGGCCGGCGCAGCAAGTGGTGGCACAGGACGGAAACCGGGTCATTGCGGAGCATACCGAAATCGACAGCCTGACAATCGGAGCGGTATCGCTGCCAATGGTTCCCGCCCTGCTCTTGGATGGCGAAGCAAAACACAGCGCGGACGGCCTTCCGGTGCTCGGTATCATCGGGCGTGACATACTCGCTCACGTCGAGGTGCTCCTCGACGTTCCCCACAGGACGCTCGCGCTGTTCCGATGGAGCCGCCGGAAAGGCTGTGGCGAGACACCCGCTCCGATCTTCACCGGCGATGTCTATACGGTGCCCATGGACAGTGACGCCGGCATCCAGGTCCGCATTGGCCCGGCTTCAGCCCGCCTCCGGCTGGACCCGGATCTCGCAGTCAGCGTGCTGCCACGACCGGACGCCCACGCCGCCGGCGTCTCAGACGAAATCCTGTCCCATGACCCTCGCGTAACCGCGCGTTATGTATCCATACAGGCGGGAGCGAGACATCGTTTCCCGACAGTGACCATCGGCGCGGAGTCTCTCTCCGGTTTCGATTTCGTCATTGAGGACAGCATTCGAAACGGCGCTCTGGGAGAGAATTTCTTCGAAGGTGTCGTGGCCCTGCTGGATTTTCCCCATGGCCGGTTCATCTTTCAGCCGACCGATGACCGGAACGACGCGCCCGTTCTGCACCTCCATTTCGACCAGTCCCGCCAGGGCTACACCGCAGTCCGCGAACAGCAGGGAAAGCCGGACCATCAGTGAACGGACCATCAGCGAAACAGCAGAGACAGCTTCCCGGCAGGACCGTACAGACAGCCGCCGCCCGGATGACATCTTTTCCCGCCTGTGATCACTCCCCGGCTGCAGACATCCTTTCCCGAAGACGAACGATCCGGGGCGGACCTTCCGCTCACTCACCCTGCGCCGGCAACGCCCCTTCGCCGCCATCGGGGTAAACCCTGCACCCGCCGGAACAAAGCCGGACAGAGAAATCCCCTGACGCCCGGCCCCCGACGCAGCCCCCGGACGCAGCCACCCCCGCATCATCCACGGCAGCCGGACAGAACAGCCTCCCGTCCCCCGGTCTTTACGGCATCCCCTCCGGTCCATAATGGAAACGGCTCACGCAGCACGCTCCGGCAACAGAGGGCCGGAAACAGGAAGGCAGACCATGACGAAACCGCCGCAGGACGGAGCGGACCGCTCCGCCGACACCACGCGGGCCGTCCTCGTCGCGCTCCTCGCCAGCCTCATCGTCATCAGCGCGATCTGGATTCTCAGACCCTTCCTGCCGGCAACCATCTGGGCCGTGACCATCGGCGTCACCACATGGCCCCTGCTCCTGAGACTCCAGGCCGTCCTCGGACACAGCCGGGGCCTCGCCGTCTCCGTGACGATCCTCATCGCCCTCCTGATCTTCGTCCTGCCCCTCTGGCTCGCCATCACCACCGTCGTCCGGCACGCAGGCGATCTCGGCATGATGCTCTCATCCGCCGCGGCTTTCCGCCTCCCGCCGGAACCGGAATGGCTGCGTCACCTCCCGCTGATCGGCCCCCATGCCGGCTCCGTGTGGGAAAAAGCCCAGCACATGAAGCTCCCGGAAGTCGTCAGCCAGGTCATCCCCTCTCCCGAATATCTCATCCGGAGCTTCCTCTCCTACGCCGGAAGCTTCAGCATGCTGGCCGTCCAGTTCCTGCTCACCCTCGTCATCCTCGGCGTGCTGCTCATGAAAGCCGAAGCGGCGACAGCCGCGGCGGAACATCTCGTCACCACCCTCGCCGGAGAACGCGGCCGGGACATGCTGATGCTGGCCGGCCACACTATCCGCGGCGTCGCCTTCGGCGTCACCGTCACCGCCATCGTCGAGTCCGCCGTCGCCGGCCTCGGACTGAAAATCGCCGCCGTCCCGCTGGCCAGCATCCTCACCGCCGTCACCTTCATGGCCTGCCTGCTCCAGGCCGGTCCGGGCGTCACACTGATCCCCGCCGTCATCTGGGTCTATTTCGATCGCGGCCTGGTTCCGGCCATCATCCTGCTGCTGATCACCGTCGTCACCATCGTCATCGATAACGTCCTGCGCCCGTATCTCATCCGCAAACAGGCCGACATCCCCCTCGTGCTCATCATGCTCGGCGTGATCGGCGGACTGAGCGGACTGGGACTCGTGGGCATCTTCGTCGGCCCCCTCGTGCTCTCCGTGGCCTATACGCTCACCAGACACTGGGTGGCCGACTCCCGGAAAACCGTCACTCCACAATAAAACCCCGATAAAAACAGAAGTTTCCGGGTGCCGCCTTTTTTAAAAAGGTGGCGTCTTCTGAAGCTTTTTGAAAAAAGCTTCACCAAAAACTTCTTTATAATTTACAGCAGATTCCACGGGAAGATTTTTGAATCTGCCCCCGATCCACGTCCGGACGAAAAGCTCAGCCCAGGACAGGCCTGAAGGATCGGGAGAAAGAAAAACACCCTTATGAGATAAAAGATTTCCCGAACTGATCAGGATCGCTCTCCTGCCGCCAGGGCCGTCCGACAGACACCTGGCCAATGCCGGGTCAAACACACGCCGAAGCCCGCAAACCCCACCGCAACCTGCCCCGGAGCCGGCGACAGAGAACGGACACGCCTCCGGCAACCAGTAAAATCAAAGACACCTCCCCGGACCAGATAAGCCGGAACTTCGCCCCGAACCCGACAAAAGAACATCCCCTGCGGCCACGCGGCAGAGACACCCGCCTGCCCGCAATCAGACGCCCCGGGGAGGCCGCCGGTACAGACCAGGACCGGCTTTTCGCGATTACCGCTGTAAAACGACCGGAATCGCATTTATCGGCAGCATTTCACCCCATCGGTATTTGACTTGCACGTAACAGCACGGTCATCATAGCGCCGAACCGGTCGCCCGCTCCTCACAGGCAGCGGGCGGTTTCCGTTTCAGCCCCATCAATTCAGACAAGAAGTACCTCTTTCGATGATTTCCGCCCTGATGCCGACCTACAACCGTGCCGACCTCGCTTTCGAGCGGGGCGAAGGCGCCTGGCTGTACACGACGGACGGGCGACGATTCCTCGATTTCGCGGCAGGCATCGCCACCTGCTCGCTCGGACACGCCAACCCGCATCTGGTGAAAGCCATCACCGAACAGGCCGCGCGGGTCATGCACGTCTCCAACCTGTTCCGGGTGCCCCAGGCCGAAAAGCTGGCCGACCGGCTGGTGCAGGCAACCTTCGCCGACAGCGTGTTCTTCTGCAATTCCGGCGCCGAAGCCAATGAAGGCATGGTCAAGGCCGTCCGCCGCGCCCAGGCGAAATCCGGACACCCGGAACGCACGCGCATCCTCTGCTTCGACGGCGCCTTCCACGGCCGCACGCTCGGCATGCTGTCAGCCACCGGCAACCCGACCTATCTCGACGGTTTCGGCGAGCGCGCCCCCGGTTTCGACCATGTGCCGCTCAACAACATGAACGCCGTCCGCGCCGCCATCACGCCGGAGACAGCCGGCGTCATGCTGGAGCCCGTGCAGGGCGAAAGCGGCATCCGGTCCGCCGATGTGCGGTTCCTGAAGGAACTCCGCAGCATGTGCGACGAATTCGGCCTGTTCCTCGCTTTCGATGAGGTTCAGACCGGCGTCGGCCGCACCGGCAAACTCTTCGCGCATGAATGGGCCGGCGTCACACCGGACGTCATGTCCACCGCCAAGGGACTCGGCGGCGGCTTCCCCATCGGCGCGATCCTGGCGACCGAAGCCGTCGCAAAGCACCTCACCGCCGGCTCGCACGGCACCACCTTCGGCGGCAATCCGCTGGCCTGCGCCGCCGCCAACGCCGTGCTCGACGTGCTGCTGGCGCCCGGCTTCATGGATCAGGTCTGCGCCCGCGCCGCCCTGCTCGGCACGAAGCTGGACGAGTTGCTGAAAGACTTCCCGGACGTGTTCTCCGAACGACGCGGCATGGGCCTGCTGATCGGCCTGAAATGCGTGCCGAAAGCCGCCGACGTGCTGACCGCCGTCCACAACGCCGGCATGCTCGCCGTCACCGCCGGCGACAACGTGCTGCGCCTGGTGCCGCCGCTGACCATCACCGAATCCGACTGTGAGGAAGCGGTCGCCCGTCTGAGAAAGGCCGCCGAAGCCGTGCGCGCCGCCGCCCTGGAGGCCGTTTCGTGAGCACCGTAACCCACGCGCCCGCCCCCATGCCCGTCGCCACCCCGTCTCCGGAGACCACCTCTCCCGGAGGCGCAGCCGGCATCCGGCATTTCCTCGACATCCGGGACCTGGACCGCGCAACGCTGCGCCAGATTCTCGACGTCGGCGCCGCGATCAAACGCATGCAGCGCGGCCGCGCCCGCCCGCTGCACCCAGCCAGACCGCTCGAAGGCCGGGCGCTCGGCATCCTGCTGTCGAAACCCTCGACCCGCACCCGCGTCTCCTTCGAGGTCGGCGTCCGCCAGCTCGGCGGCGACGCCGTCGTTCTCTCCTCGAACGACACCCAGATCGGGCGCGGCGAGTCCATCCAGGACACGGCGCGGGTTCTGTCCCGTTTTGTCGACGCCATCGTCCTGCGCACCGGCCGCACCGCCTCCCTGCGCGATCTCGCGCGCTGGAGCAGCGTTCCGGTCATCAACGGCCTGACACCGGATTCCCACCCGGTGCAGATCCTCGCCGACATCATGACGTTCGAGGAACATCGCGGCCCAATTAAGGGCCGGACCCTCGCCTGGGTCGGAGACGGCAACAACGTCGCCTCCTCGCTCATGGAAGCCGCCGCGCAGTTCGGTTTCACACTGCGCCTCGCCACGCCGAAACAGCTGCCGCCGAACAAGGAAGTCGTCGCCTGGGCCCGCGCGAACGGCGCGAACCTGCTGCTGACCCACGACCCGCGCGAGGCCGTGGACGGCGCGGACTGCATCCTGACCGACACCTGGGTCAGCATGTCCGACGAAGCGGCGGCGGAGCGCATCATCCTGCTCGAACCCTACCGGGTGGACCGCGCCCTCATGGCGCACGCGGCGAAAGACGCCCTGTTCATGCACTGCCTGCCGGCTCATATTGGCGAGGAAGTGACGGAAGAGGTCTTCGAAGGCCCTCAGTCCGTCGTGTTTGACGAGGCGGAAAACCGTCTTCACGCACAGAAAGGCCTGCTGGTCTGGGCTCTGGGCGGCGAAGACTGGACCCGCTTCGGAAAGGAGCCGGAATGACAGACGCGAAAGACAACGAAGGATCGGCGGACATCACCGGAGCGGACATTACCGGAACAGGCCCGGAAGACGGACCCGCTCAGTCCAGCACGACCGAAGACGGTCCGTCCGGACCCGGCTGGCTGGAACCGGAAGTCGACGCCGCCTTCGCCTCGCTGGGCCTCTCCGCCGCAGCGGTGAAGCCATACCGCGATTCCTATCTCGACTGCCTCGCCGGCGTCCCGCGCAGCCAGGACCTCGATGTCGGGCACGACGCCTGCCGCATCGGGCTTCTGCGGGCCATGAAGGCCGGCGTCACCCTGAAAGACGAGGCATGGCAGGCTTTCGGCCAGAAACTGGAAGCCATCGAGTCCGAACTGACGTCCGATTTGTAAACCGGAGCCCCCATACACATATATTCCGGGACTGCCGGGCAGATGCCCCGTGCGCTTCCCGGCGCGCCAGACCCGGAAAGCACTTCACGGTAAGTCTTTGATAGGAGTTAACAGAAGTTTTTGGGTGCCGCCTTTTTTCAAAAAGGCGGCGTCTTCTGAAGCTTTTTGAAAAAAGCTTCACCAAAAACTTCTTTGTAATTTACGCGGGGTTTCACAGGCGGGCGTTTGAATCGCCTCCGAGGGAACTGGCGCAGCAGTAACCGGCCCGGCATAACGGGCGCAGAATAATTCAGGTGGCCCGGCCGCGCCCGTCGCAATGACGGCGGCGCGAACGGGCGGGAGTATGACCATGGAGACCCCGGCTTTTCTCGATCGCAGCCGCCCCGACGTTCCCGATGTGGTGGTCCCCGGCGGCGTCACGCCTTTCCACCTCGCTGGCCGCCCGGTGCGCGGCCGCCTCGTGCGGCTGGGACGCCTGGCCGACGCGCTGCTGACCCGCCACGATACGGCCCCCGCCGTCTCCGCGCTCGGCGGAAAGGCCCTGGCGCTGGTGGCCGCCCTGTCCACCGCGCTCAAGTTTCAGGGCTCCTTCTCCCTGCAGATCAAAGGCGACGGCCCGCTCAGCCTGCTCCTCGCCGACTGCACCGATACCGGCAATCTGCGCTTTTACGCCCGCGAGGACAAGGAAGCGCTGGACACCCTTCTCGCCGACAATCCGGCGCCCACCGACCGGGAGCTGACCGGCTCCGGCTATCTCGCGCTGACCGTGGACCAGGGCCCGGAAACGGACCGGCATCAGGGGATCGTCGAAATCTCCGGCGACGATCTCGCCGCCATGGCCACGCATTACTTCGAAACCAGCGAGCAGCACGCCTGCTGGCTCACCCTCGCCGCGCGCCGGACGCCCGAAGGATGGCGCGCCGGGGCTCTGATTCTGGAGCGGATCGCATCCGCCGGCGGAACCCCAGCCGGCACGAACGGCCACAGCCCGGATAATCATGATGTCAGCGTGGCGCTGGACGACCTGGCCGAAGACGCCTGGGACACGGCGGTGGTACTGGCGCGGACCCTGACCGACGATGAACTGCTGGACGACGCGCTGCCGCCGGAGACCCTGCTGCACCGTCTGTTCCATGAAGAGGATCTGAGAGTCGGAGCGTCACGGGCTCTGGCTTACGGCTGTCGCTGCTCAAGAGCGAAGCTCGCGGATGTCCTGGAGCGTTTTCCGGAAGACGATCTCGACCACATGGCCGAGGACGGGCAGATCACGATGAAATGCGAATTCTGCAATATCGACTTCCGCTTCGCCCGCAGCGAGGTCGGCAGGCACCCGGCCTGACGACGCTGTGCCGGATCGGAGGTATATCAGAGGCTGTTTCAAAAGCCTTCTTGTGAAATCGCCTTTAAATCGTAAAGAAATTTTTGGTGAAGCTTTTTTAAAAGCTTCAGAATACGCCGCCTTTTGGGAAAAGGCGGCACCCAAAAACTTTTATTGTTTTTTATCAAAGGTTTTTCGTGGCGCGCTTTTTTTGAGACTGACTGAGATGAGCGGATAAATGGGACAAAGAACATAATATTATTCGTATGTTATGAAAGGCTTTATCTGGGTGAAGCTTTTGAAACAGTCTCTCAGAGCGGGACAGGCCGGCGTGAGGTATGCCGGAACCGGCGCATACCGAAGCAAAGTCCGCCGGAGCGCGATATCCCCGAATGTGGTATGGTCGGATACAGTATGACCGTCCGTCGGAGCCCCGCCAGGCGCATTCCGGATGCGTGCCGGGCGTGACGGACAGGATGAGCCGGGAGGTGGAGCAATCAGTTCGGTAATGTCAGGAGCGCCGGCATCGGCACACAGGCCGCCGCGCGATGACGCGGATGCGTTCGTCATCCGGGTCGGAAACCACGCGTTCCCCCTTCGCATTCGCGGTCAGCCGATCCGCAGTCTCTATCCCGGCTGGCGCATCCACGCGCTGCACGTGACTCTTCTGCCCATGGCCGTCGCGCAGCTGCGTAACGACGCCGGCGCGGAAGCATACTGGATCTTCGACAGCGCCCTCGATTACCGGGCCAGCCTGTTCGACGATCTGGACGAGGAAGAGCAGAGCGGCATGGTCGATGCCGTCGCGCCGTTTTTTAGTTCGCTCGTCCGGTCTTCGCTGGAAGCGGTAAAGCAGAGCCCGAGTGAAAACGCGGAGCTGATCCGCAATCTCGGCGCCCCCCTGCGTGACGCCCTTCTCGCCGCCTGGCTCAGGCGCTTTCCGCCGCCCCGCTGCGTCACGCCACGGGCTCTGCCGGAGACGACCCTGTCCTTTCCCGACGATGTGATGCCCCTCGCGCCGAAAGCGCTGGCGCCGCTCCTGTCCGCGGCCGCCGGACTCACGGAACAGCCCCTGCCGGTGATTCTCTCGCCCTGGGGTCATGCCGTCCTGCGTGGCCATCATGTCCTGAAAGACATCGACCTCAGCCTGACCCGTTTCGCCGACCCCCAGGCGAATATCGTCCTGTATCTCGGCACGGCCCGCCTGTCCGCGGAGAACGACGAAACGGCGCCGGTGCTCTGCTGCCCGCAGCTCGATCTGATCGTGACAGATCTGCCATCCGACCGGGCCGGGCAGATCCCGCAACGGCTCCTGTCCCGCTTCACGGCCGACCCGACGCATGTCTCCGCTGCCCCGGCCGCGCTCCTGATGCAGTTCGGCGCCGGAGGGAATTTCACCCTCGGATCGGCCTCCTCCCTGCCGGTCCGGCCACCGTTGCTGCCCGGCAACTGGCCGGCGGCTCCGGCTGCCGCATCGGGCGACCCTATGCCGGACACATCCGGGGGGCAGCAGGACGCCGCCCGCTTCCCGGACGCACAGGTGACCGATGCCTTCCGGACAAATCCGGCCCGCCCGCCACCAGAGGACAGCCCCGAAGAAAAACAGGAACCCGACCCGCCCGGGATCAAAGAACACCCAACGATAACCACCTGATAAAAAACAGAAGTTTTTGGTGAAGCTTTTTTCAAAAAGCTTCAGAAGACGCCGCCTTTTTGAAAAAAGGCGGCACCCAAAAACTTTTTATAATTACATTGCGGTTTCACGGGCAGGCTTTTGAAACGGTCTCTGAAGGACCGGGAAGCCCCTCCGCTCACGGCATGACTGTCCACGCGGCCGCCCGTGCGGCATGATGACTGCCGCATACGGGCCGGCTGGAATCGCATCATGACAGGACAGCCCGCGCTGTGGCATCAGACATCACGCCGCCCGCGGAAAAGAGGCCGCCGGCAGAGAGGGAGAAACGTGAGATGAGGCGTGTTCGCAACCGGTTTCCGACAGTCGTGAGCCTGTCGCGCGTGGCGCTGCTGATGCTCGGGACAGCGGGCGCGCTCGCGGCCTGCTCGTCGGACGACACGGTCACATCCTTCCCGCCCTATCAGTATTCCTATCTCTCGAAACTGCAGCTCAACGTGGCGACAGTCCAGGTGCTCGATCACGCCGCGCCCGGCACCATTCCGGGCGACGAGTCCGGCCAGGCGCCAATCCCGCCGGATCAGGCCCTGGTACAGGTGGCGCAGGATCGTCTCGTCGCCGCCGGCCAGAGCGGCGCGGCGGTCTTCACCGTCGACCGGGCATCGATCCTGCATCAGCCCGATGGCACACTCTCCGGACAGATGGACGCCCATCTCGACATCAGCTCTTCCACCGGACAGCAACTCGGCGTGGCGGAAGCGCATGTCACGCGTGAATTCAAACCCGATCTGAGCAAAGGCGACGCGGACAGCCGCGCCAATCTCTACGAAATGACCCGGCAGATGATGCAGGACATGAATGTGGAGCTGGAATTCCAGATCCGGAAAAACCTGAAGGACTGGCTGGTCGACGCCGGCGGAATGCCGGCGGCAGGCGCCATAGAAACACAGTCCCTGGGTGGCCCGGGCTCTTCCCCGTCCTCATCCCCCGCCGACACACAGACCGGCACCGGCATCAGTACGGGCAGCAGCGTCAGCACAGGCACCAGCACGGGCAGCATTGCCGGCACCGACCCCGGCAGCGCCGCACCGGCGCAGGTCGACACCACCCGCGCTCCGGCGTCAGCCGTACCCGCTTCCGCAACGGACGACACCGGGCAGGCGGGCACCGCATCCACTCCGGCCACGACATCCGCCACGGCTCCCTCGGAGCCGGACGCCATCTTTCCGAGCGGCGCTCCTTCGGACGACTCTGCCGGAACAACGCCGCAAAAACGCAGCCCGGCGGCAGGCTATCTGCACCTGCCTTCCTCCACGCCGGCCACGACTGCAACACCCTCCACCACGACACCCTCAACCTCCACGACAGGTTACTGACGAATCAGGGGTGTTCAGCTTTCTGAACACCCCTCTGAAAATATCTTTTGCAAAATGAGCGGAGCAGGTTTTCGCGGTTTTGCCCGGAACTCCGCAAAGGGACACAATCCCTTTGATCCCGGTGTGCCGGAGGCTGTTTCAAAAGCCGGCAATGCATGAAAACTCCCATAACAAACTGATGATGTTATGGTCTTTAAGACCCGACACCTGGGCGCTTCATGCAGGATCAGAAAACCCTTCACGACAGATCGCTGATAAAAAAACAGAAGTTTTTGGTGAAGATTTTTTCAGAAAGATTCAGAAGACGCCGCCTTTTTTCAAAAAGGCGGCACCCAAAAACTTTTTATAATCTGCAGGGGATTTTACAGGAAAGCTTCTCAAGCAGCCTCTTAAAATAAATGAGGTGGCAAGGAAGTCATGTGCAGCGTGTCCTCGCGTCACGCCTTCTTCCACGCGCGGGGCAGAACCCTGCTTCTGTCTGCAAACTCATAAATACCTTCAGAATATGGCTTCTCCGATCCGCCCGGCACCCGGTCGCGCCCGCAACCGGATACGGAAAGATAAAACAGTCACCCCGACCGGAATTCGTGATGCCCCTGGAGCGCTCCGTTTCGCGATTATTTCCACGATGTCATCCCCGCCGACAAAATAAGATTATCCACGATATAAATTGTGTGATATAAACGTAATCAGCAGCAGAAATCTCAGAACACACTGATCCGAATATTTGTTTCTGCCGCCTGGCTTCCATACGTCCCAATATTTTCCGTGCGAATCATCGATCGCGCAGTCCGGTCGTATGCCGTCTGCCGATCCGCATTCCAGAAGGAATCGCCTCATGGCCAAAGGTCAGAAACGCGGCAACCGCGAAATCAAAAAACCGAAAGCCGCTAAAAAGCCCAGCGTCGAGGCGCAAAACGCGCTGTTGCAGCTTCAGGGCCGGATGCCGCTCTCAAAAGCCGGGAAGAAATAACCCGGTATTGCATGACCTCCGCACCGGAACGTCACCGCAACCACTCATGAGCAGTCACTCAGAGGAGCAGCTCAGGGGTCAGGTTCTGACCCCGTATACCGGAACGACCCGACGTGAAGCGGCTGTTTTTCAGCAGCACAGGCGTCGGCGGAACAGGATAACAGTTCATGACATCGACGCTGCCGACCTCAGAACAGACGGAGACAGGGCCAATCCCTTTCGAAATCACCGCCGGCACCCGCCGCATCAGCTGCGGCGTCTCGGCTGAGGCGCTGGACGCCGCCGCCGGTCTCAGATCCCCCTCAACCGAAGCGGCGCGACGGCAGTCGTTCAACCGCTTCCGGGTTCTGATTCATGCCGCGGCAAAACTGAAGCTCGACCGGTGTGGAAAAATTCCCGACGGCATGATCATCCTGGGCAGCGACGATCTGCGCCACGTACCGGCGGAAAAGGGAATGCCAATCTTCGGCGGCATCCCGCGAAAGCCGGCTGTGTCCCTGAGCGAACCATCGCCGGTGACAGCATAGCTTCGTATCAGGATACAAAATAATCGGAATAATCGAAGACTTTTTCAGAGGGATTCATATATTTTGTAAACGGCAGACGGAACAGGGCGCTGCCCCTGCACCGGGGGGAGGCGCGGACCCCTTCATCCCTTCTGACTGGCGTCAGAGACTGTTTAAAAAGTCTTCAATGTGCAAAATTCTCATAACAAACAGATGATGTTATGTTTTTTGAGTTCCGGCCACCTGCTTACCTCAGCCAGGTTCAGAGAGCACCCTGCGATAAGGCTCTGATAAAAAGTAATAAAAGTTTTTGGGTGCCGCCTTTTTTCAAAAAGGCGGCGTCTCTGAAGCTTTTTGAAAAAAGCTTCACCAAAAACTTCTTTATGATTCAGAGAAGGTCTCACAGGAATCCTCTGAAAACGGATAAGCTCCGAACTCTCATGCCCCGGCTCTGAAGCCCGACAAGACATCCGGCCCTTTGCAAACTATGCTGTTAAACAAATCAGCATTCAGAGTCGTCTGCGGCCTTCAAAACCAGCTCAGCCCGTTTCAGGAAACCCGTCGCCCCGGACCAGGAACCCGCGCAAACTGCGCTCCTCCGCCGTCTCCGCCCGCTTTCCGCACAGGAGCCTTCCGCGTCACGGCAACCACCGTTTCCTCACCCGCCGCGCCCCGCAGCAGATCAAGCAGAATCCGTGTCCTGCGCCGCTCCATGTCATTCGAAAAATCATAGTTCATGGAACGGGAATCCCGCTTCGCCGCAATAATTCCTGCCCGCCGCAGCGCCCCAAGCTGCTGGCTCAGCGTTGGCTGCCCGATCCCCGTCCGCGCCTCGATATCGCTGACCGCCAGAGTCCCTTCCTGCAGCAGGTCCAGAATCATCAGCCGCTGCGGCTGCGCCAGAAGCCGCAAACGCTCCGTCAGCAGCTTCGCATCCTCCGCCGTCAGCCGCGTCATGCCGGCGTACACCGCGCATATTGCAGAAACCATGCCTGCCCCGTCGCCGCGACCGCATCCTCCGTCAGCTCGCCCGGCACAACCACGTCGTCTCCCGGATGCCAGCCCTCAGGCGTCAGAACCTCCGCCCGGTCCACCTGCTGCAACGCCTGAAGCAGCCGGAGCAGTTCCTCAACCGACCGCCCGACCGAAGCCGGATACCAAGTGATCGCCCGGATCACGCCCGCCGGATCGATCACATACACGCCCCGCACCGTCGCACTGCTCTCCGCCGCCCCGTCCAGCATCCCGTAGGCCCGTGCAATCGCCATCGACGGGTCCTCCACCACCGGAAACGGCACCCGCACTCCGAAACTGACCCGAATGGCCTCCAGCCACGCCAGATGAGACGGCAGACTGTCCACTGACAGCCCCACCAGCCGGCAGTCCAGCGTCGCAAAACGGTCCGCCGCCTTTGAAAACGCAATGAACTCGCTCGTGCACACCGGCGTAAAATCCGCAGGATGCGAAAACAGCAGCACCCACTGTCCGCGCAGATCACTCAGCGTCAGCGCACCCTGCGTCGTCCTCGCCGAAAAATCAGGCGCAGGATCGCCAATACGCGGCGGAACAGGCTCCGCGGAGACCGGAAGAGAATCAGAGAAAGAGCCGGTCATGATCACCCTTTGCCACAGAACGGTCCCGAAAATCAGTCTTTCGGAATTAACTAAACCGGCAAAGTGTCATCGGCAAGCGGGAACTCCGGCCCGGAAGGCTCCGTCCGAAGGCCCGGAGAGGGCAGGGGATTACGGGGCTCTGCCCCGAACCCCGCAAAGGAACGCAGTCCCTTTGATCCCGATTTATTCAATTAAAAGGGGTGAAGGGGGCCGCGCCCCCTTCCGGGTGCAGGGCAGAGCTCTGCCTTGTCCCCTTAAACGTCTGAGAACAGAGCGGAACTCACTCCCACTCAATCGTCCCTGGCGGCTTGGACGTAATGTCATACGTCACCCGGTTGATCCCCCGGACCTCATTGACAATCCGCCCCGCAACCCGCGTCAGAAAGCCCATGTCGAACGGATACACATCCGCCGTCATCCCGTCCGTGCTCGTCACCGCCCGCAGCGCACAGGCCTGATCATACGTCCGCCCGTCACCCATCACGCCAACCGTCCGCACCGGCAGCAGCACCGCAAACGCCTGCCAGATCGCATCATAAAGCCCCGCATTGCGGATCTCTTCCAGATAGATCGCATCCGCCTTCCGCAGCAGATCCAGCTTCTCCTTCGTGACCGACGCACTCGGAATGCGAATGGCCAGCCCCGGACCAGGGAACGGATGCCGCCCGACAATGCTCTCCGGCAGCCCCAGCTCACGTCCCAGCTCGCGCACCTCATCCTTGAACAGCTCACGCAGCGGTTCCACCAGCTGCATGTTCATCCGCTCCGGCAGACCGCCGACATTGTGGTGAGACTTGATCGTCACGGACGGCCCGCCCGTGAAACTCACACTCTCAATTACATCCGGATACAGCGTCCCCTGCGCCAGGAACGACGCCCCGCCAATCTTCGCCGCCTCTTCCTCAAACACCTCGATGAACAGACGCCCGATGATCTTCCGCTTCTGCTCCGGATCGACAACGTCCTTCAGCTCCGACAGGAACAGCTCCGACGCATCCCGATGCACCAGCTTGATGTTGAAGCGCCCGCGGAACGTATTGACGACCTCCTCGGCCTCACCCGCCCGCAGCATCCCGTGATCGACAAAGATGCACGTCAGCTGATCCCCGATCGCCTCATGAATCAGCACCGCCGCCACCGAGGAATCCACACCACCCGAAAGCCCGCAGATCACCTTCTTCTTGCCGACCTGCTCACGGATCTTCTCAATCTCGACATCCCGGAACCCCGCCATCGTCCAGGTCCCGGTGCAGCCCGCCACATTATGCGTGAAATTCTTCAGCAGCGCCGCCCCGTGCGGCGTATGCACCACCTCCGGATGGAACTGCACGCCATACAGACGCCGCCCCTCATCCGCGATCACCGCATACGGCGCCCCCTCGGACGTCGCCACCGCCCGGAACCCCGGCGGCAGCTTCGTCACCCGGTCGCCATGACTCATCCACACCTGCTCACGGCCGCCCCGCGCCCACGCACCCCGGAACAGCGCGCAGTCCTCCGTAATATCGACAAATGCCCGGCCAAACTCCCGGTGATCCGATCCCTCGACCTTCCCGCCAAGCTGGTTGCACATCGCCTGCTCGCCATAGCAGATGCCCAGAACCGGAACATTCAGCGCAAACACCACATCCGGAATGCGCGGCGCACCCTCGTCATGCACGCTCGCCGGGCCGCCCGAAAGAATGATCCCGCGCGGCGCAAACGCCCGGATACGCTCCTCCGTGGCGGTAAACGGCCAGATCTCGCAATACACGCCGCTCTCGCGCACCCGGCGCGCAATCAGCTGCGTAACCTGCGATCCGAAATCGAGAATCAGAATCCGGTCAGCATGCAGAGTGGCGTCGAGCGCCTCAGTGGCGGCGTTTTCCTGGTCCTTACCGGACATGACGGGCTCCTTCGGGCGGCGCACACCTGACCATGGCGGCGATGCATCAGGTCGGCGGGCAACATTGCGGCATTGATCTGCGGGTGTATAGGACGGCTGAAACCCGGCGTCACCCGTTTCCCTGCGGATGACCGGCACGGATACCGTTTCCTCAGGAGGTCACGCCATGCGTCGTCACTTCTCTCAGCCCGTCACCCGCGCCCTGCGCCGGATCGCCCTGTGCCAGATCGCTCTGCACCGGATCGGCACACACGCGATCACCCCGTGTCAGATCGTCCGGCGCCACGCGCCCCTCGCTGCCGCCGCCCTGCTCGCGACTGCCTTCGCCGCCAGCCCGTCCGCCCACGCCGCGACCGCCGACGCGCAGAGCGACCCCTACGGTCTCTGGACCGGCACCCTCGTCACCGAAAAAGGGAAATGCCCCGATCAGATGGAGTCCAGTCTCCAGATCGAATCCGACCGCATCGCCTTCACCCCCGGAACCGGCGCCCTCACCCTGCGCGGCAAGCCCGACAAGGACCACAAACGCTTCCACGCCCAGCTCATCCTGACCGATATGAAAAAACAGCCCCTCCCCATGGTCTTCGAAGGCCACCCCGACGGCCAGACCATCACCGGCGAGTACGGCACCCCAACCTGCCGCGCCCACATCGTCATGACCCGCCCCGAACACCACGCCCTCGACAACTTCCTCGGGCGCTGATCCCCGCAGAGCAGCATTCTGAGAAAACAGGTAATACGAAAACGATCTTTTGCGAGAAAGGTTCCGGGCGCTGCCCGGACCCGGCAAAGGTCGCAGACCTTTGCAAACCATTTTGCTTATTTAAGATTCAGAACAGTCATTCATTCCTCTCCATTGCCATGTTCACCAGACAAGCAGTTTTGGCGAGGAAGCAGAATATCAGCTTCGGGGTGACACAATGAAAAATCTGCATTGATCAAAACTACATAGATGTCTTTGGTAAAAGATGTGTTTGGTAAAAAATTTGGTAATGAAACATTTAGTGTTTGGATGACTTTGGGATCATTTTAAAGGAATGCGTAATGAATTCTGGTGGTTTTAATTCAATCAATCATATGTATTTATTGAAAGTATCCAGACTCCGAGAAATTTATGAAAGGTCAGTCCGGCCAGTGGAAGAGCAGCTTTCCGAAGTAAAGCAGAAAATTTCTCTATATATGTTAAAAATATCACGTGGATATAAAGAGTCTCCCTTAATTTCTGACGATTCAAGAAATATATGCTTTTTTCCTGAAAAAATATTATTAGAAGACACACATGGAATCTGCATTGATGTTATTGAAAACATAAATAAAAACACAATGGTGAACATATACCATTTTTGGGAAAAATATTGGTTTGACATAATAAAGGGAATTGAATATGGCCGCAAAGATGAAAATGGAATTGAAATAGACTTTCAATATAAGGATTTCAAAAGATTTGATAAATTCATAAGTAGAATATCAAAATACTATGAATTAAATGAAGATATTAATAAGTTAAAAGACATATCAAATGCACTTAAACACGGAAATAGAAATCATATACGACGTATGATTAGTAAATATCCCAATTTATTCGAGAGAACGGATGAGTTTTTTATATCCTGCTTCGGGGCGGATGCAATTTCGATCAAAAGGGCGGATGTTGAAGAAGCGTTTGAAATCCTCTTGGAATCTGGCCCGAAAACACTGTTAGTGTCGAAACCAGGCCGTTACATCAAATGACCGTTTTATAGATGAGGAAAGCCTCCTTAAAGCGACCGAAACGAAGGCGTAAACAGACCTGCTGCTACGGTCGTTCAGCCAACATCACAGCAAAGCCGCAGACACCCACCACCCAACAAGAATCCAAAAACAAACCAGGGTGCAGGGACCCACGGTCCCTGCCGGGTTTCAGGGCAGCGCCCTGAGCAACCACCACCCCGAAGAAAAGCCACCCCTCAGAACTGAGCGCTGATCGTCCCGTAATACTGCCGCGGCGGCGCCTGGAAGAGAATGGCGTTGTCATCACCGGACACAGCCGCCGCGCCATACACGCCGCCAATATAGTTCTGGTTGAAAAGATTGTTGACCATGAAAGACGCTTTAAGCGACCGCATGAACCCGATCTGACCGAAATCGTAGCTCGCCATCAGCGTGGACGACCAGTAGGACGGAACCTTCACATCGTTCGTATACGTAATAGGCCGCGCCGACAGATAGGTCGTGTTGAAGTTGAAGGTCGCCTTGCGCCACGTATAGGTCACGTTCGCAGTATACATAAACTTCGGATAGAAAACCTGATGCTTGCTCTTCAGGCTGACAGTCGAACCACCATAAGGCAGGCTCGTCGTCTGATATGTCGCATCGTTCCAGCTGAAACTGTTGGAAATATCCAGCCCTTTTACCGGACGGATCGTGCCGGCCACATCAGCACCGTTCATGGTCTCGCGCCCCACATTCTCATAGGCGCTGTAAGGATTCTGAGCCGGACCGGTCGTGATCGCCGCCAGACGGTTATAGTAATCAGTGTGATAGAAATCAGCACTGCCGGTAAAGAACTGCGAGTTATACCGATAACCGATGATATAGTTCCAGGTACGCTCCGGACGCAGCTTCGTCTTGTTGTCGTTGAAAACCTGCTGCGCGGTATAACCGGATGTCCCGAGGCCGGTCCACGGGCTGCCGCTGCCGGACTGCGCGGCATAGTCATACGCACGCACGTTTTCAGCAATATCCCAGTAAATCTCGTGATGATCCAGGAAATGGTAGTCGAAGTTGAAGTGCGGCAGGAACGCAGCCGACGCCGTCATGCTGCCATTGGCCGCATGCTGGTAGTAAAGACCCCAGCCCTCATTCTCCAGCGCGGTCGTGTTGTCATACTCGGTGCCGCCATGCGTCGTCTGCGTCATGGAACGGAAACCACCCAGCAGCGTCATGCCCGGAATGATCGTCCAGGTATCCTGAAGATAGAACTGAAACGTGTTGGTGTTGAACGCATCGGACCACAGCGTTCTGGCCTGAGAGGCGCTGTAACCGCTGATGGAACTGTGCGGACCGGCCGCCGTATCGGCATAAAGACGCATCGGATACCGGAACCGGTTGTTTTCATACCAGATACCGGTCTGGATATCGTTGTTATGCAGCTTGATGTTGAAGCTCTGGGTAAAGCCCAGACGCCGCACATCCGGATGACCCGCCTCATCGACCAGCGGCGTGCCGTCCGGTGAGGTCATGAAATTGTTCGTGCCCTGATAAAGGCCGTTCGACACATGGCCATACGCAACCGTGTGGGACGTCACATTCGGGAAAATCTGGTAATCGAGCGCCAGGGCGGAGAGATAGTTCCGCTGGATCTGCGTGCCGTCATAGGTCACATCGCCGATCTCATCATTGGTCAGCTTCCCGGCCCACTGAGCCGGCACGCCGCCATTCTGAGCATAGTTCGCCCATTCGATGGATTTGGCATAATCGGGCTTCAGATAGGTCGCGTCACGCCCCATCTGCTCCCACATGTTCTTCGTCATGCCGAGATAATTATACTGGCTGAAATTCGAATAATCGAAAATCGCCGAGAACTTGCCCTTGTCCTGCAGCGGCTGAACCAGCTTGAAATTGGCCTGCTGCTCTTCCTGATCGCCATACCCCTTCCACAGGTTCTGATCCGTCCGGGCATAGGCCGCGTAAAACTTGGTTCCGCTCGGGTTCAGCACACCACTGTCCACCCGTCCGTACGTCCGGAACATGTGGTTGCTGCCGAACATCTGGCTGACCTGCCCCCCGGCGCGGTCTTCCGGATCAGCGGTCGTGAAGGTGATCGAGCCGCCCAGAGTCTGGGTGGAAGGCGTGCTCAGCGCACCCGCGCCCTGAGACGCCGTAATCGACGAAATGGTGTCCTGAATCGCCATCTGGTCGACGTTCAGACCGTACCAGTTATGGAATCCCTGCGCGCCCATCGGGATACCGTCCAGACTGACTCCGAGCTGCGTCTGATTGAAGCCGCGCATGTAGAGAGTCGAGGCCACACTGTCGAGACCAAGCGCATCCGAGGACTGGAAGCTGACACCCGGCACGGACTGCGCCAGAATCTGCATCGGATTGGTGCCGGTGACGAAATGATCCATCGTCGCGCGGGACACAACCTGACTCACGCCATGCGAGATATGCCGGTGCCCCGTCGCCGAAACATCCTCAGCATCGCCGGAAGCATCCATTGAAGCCGGACGCCGATGAGCAGGAACTCCCGCCGCCTTACGCCCCGATCCCGCCGCGGCGGCCTGCTGCCCCGTCGCCGCATGTCCGGTCGCTGTACGCCCGGCCGCATGGCCCGTCACATGCTTCCTGCCGACGGTGGCGGCATATCCCGGGGACGCGATCGCTGTTGAGCACAGGAGCGCCGGCGTGATGCGCCGGAGCAATCGGAAGCCGGTTCCGACCCGTCTCAGAAAAGCCGTGCGCATATCGATTTGCATAAAAAAATCCCTCAGGCACGATAAAGGCGCGGCATGCCGCTCTGTGTCGGAAATATGACAGGTGCGAAAGTTTTATGCGGACGTGTTTGCAATCGGCAAGCGCCAGAAAATCCCGATCAACGTTTCGTTGTATGATTGTGTCGTATCCGCAACATAAGCCGTTGCGCCGGACTGAAACCGCACTGCGACCGCCCGCCTGCAACGGAGTAATCGTTCCCCTCAGCAGATCATGGCTCCGGGACCCGCGATCCCCGCCGGGTTTCACGGCAACGCCCTCAGACACAATCCCGAAGCAGGAAAGACTCCAGGCTCATCCCGGTCAAGGAAACAGCAAACCTCTTTTGTTACGAATAAGATTTCATCGTTTCCTGAAAAACGGACGCCCGCCTGCCCCGCGATCGCCCTGACCACTGGTCATGAGAGCCCGAGCCATCATGCACCGCTGTTGCACAGAGAAACCGGGGCTGGTTCGCGCGGTTAAAAGCGCGCCGCGATTGCGAATGCACCTGACCATAAAGGCCTGAAGAAAGGCTTCATCTGTCTCCCCATTCCTTCCCGATCAGTTCCAGACCTTCCTCATATGTCGTCACGGAAAACTCAGGGAAATGACGTTTGAATTTCGTTGAGTCAAAAAGATTGTCCTGCTCATAGCGGGGCAACAGTTCCCTTATCTCCCTTACTTTTTTTGAAAAAATGCCTGCGATGATCAGTGGCCATTTACCGATGACCGAATAAGAAGGTGTTCGACCAAAAATCCTGCTCGCCATGTCGACAAATGTCTTATAGGTCGGCCGCTCGTCACAGCATGGCAGATGCCAGGTCTGCCCGAAAGCACCCGGTGTATTGCCCAGCGTTGCCAGCGCGCGGCTCGCATCCGGCGTCCAGATAAGGGTCCGGCGTGTATCGTCACGGACCGGAACCAGAGGTCTTTTACCCGCCTTGAGTCTGTCAATGATCAGGGCGTTGGTGAAGCTCTGCGTTTTCCCCGGACCGTAGAATTCCGGTGCGCGGGCAATGAGCACCGGAATGTCTCCCCGCGCCATTTCTTCCAGCACCATGGACGCCATCATGGCCCGGACCCGCCCTTTCCGCCCGGCCGGAGCAAAGCGCGTTTCCTCCGTCTGGATCTGGCTGTTCTGCGGATACATGTAAGTATTGTCGAAATAGGCAAAGCCTGCGCCCGTCATCCGGCACGCCTGCAACGCATTCCTGAGCATGACGGGAAACCGCTCTTCCCAGAGTTTGCTGTCAGGGGGCAGGCCAGCCGTGAAATAAACGATCTGACTGCCTTTCACCGCCTCTGTCGTCTGCCCCGCATCCAGAAGATCCGCAGCCACGAGACTGTCATGTTCATTAACCCTGCGGGGATTGCGGCTCACGAGCCGAAGGTCGCCCGTATGTTGCTGATACAATATCCGCGCCAGTTCGGTGGCGATCTGACCATTCGCGCCCAGGATCGTTTGCATGCGTCTCAGTCTCCGCGTTGTCCCGCAGGTTCGGGATACGCAGGCTAACGTTGAAGTCAGATTTAATGTCAAAGGACATATTGACCTTCAGTCAGGCTCGAACGTTACACGAAAGGCGCCGGCGCACCCTGCCGCACTGAAAGGGGCCAGTCATGAATCGTCACGTCCTGCACGTTGCCACCAACATTTCTCATTTCGCCAGTTCTGCTCATCAGACCGGGTTGTGGCTGTCGGAACTGACGCACGCCTGGGATGTGTTTGCGGCCAGCGGCTATGAGCAGCATATTGTCAGCCCCGGAGGCGGCAGGGTTCCGCTCGATCCGCGTGCATTGAAATGGCCAATGCGCGATGCCTCCGCCAGAGCCTGGCTGGCCGATCCGGCAAAAATGGCCCTGCTCTCTTCAACACCCCGCCCCGCGGACATCGATCCGGGCAATTACGATGCGATCTTCTTCACGGGCGGTCATGGCGTGATGTGGGATTTTCCGGACAATGAAGGTCTGCAGGCCGTCACCCGGGCGCTGTGGGAAAAAGGCGGCGTTGTCTCCGCTGTCTGTCACGGTTACTGTGGATTGCTGAACACCCGTCTTGCAGACGGCTCTTTTCTGGTCTCCGGCCGGAAAGTGACCGGATTTTCGTGGACCGAGGAGAGGCTGGCAGGCGTCGCCCGCGAGATTCCCTATAATGCGGAAGCGCAGATGAAAGCGCGGGGAGCAATCTACGAAAAGGCGCTGCTGCCGTTCATGCCCCATGTCGTGGCGGATGGAAGGCTCGTGACGGGTCAGAACCCCCTTTCCGCCCGGGCGACCGCGAGAAAAGTTGTATCTCTTTTGAACGCGATTTAACGGGACGCCGCTTTTTTTCTGAGATCCGGGCTTATCGACTGACGACGATCCGCTTTATCCGGAAGACGCACACCGTCAGACGTGATGTCGGGATCTTCAGCAGGCTCTCCAAGCACGTTTGTCAGAATGCGACGGGCATTGGCCGCGCAGTCCATATCTTCAGGTCGCGCCTCAATATCTTCGATCAGACGCAGCAACTGCGCTTTGCTCTGGCCCAGACGAACCTGAAGCGCCTCAATATCCGCAACCTTGCGCGTCAGGGCACCTGTCAGGGCCGCATGATCCCAGTGCGTCAGATCAGAGGGCAGCAGGGCGCGGATTTCGTCCAGCGTAAACCCGGCTCTCTGCGCCGTTGTGATAAGGCCCAGGATCGTCACGGCCTGAGATGAATAGGTTCGGTATCCGTTGAGCCGGCGGTCGACCGCCTTCAGCAGCCCGATGCGCTCATAGAACCGGATTCTGGACGTCGTAAGACCACTTTTCTGCGCCAGCTCCCCGATCCTCATATCCGGTTTCCCGTTCCAGATTCACCTTGACGCTGAACTTATGTTCAACGTTAGCGTCTGAGCAATATCCAGCCCTGAACTGACCGGGAGACGTATCATGCCATTCGTAACGACATCCGACGGCACAGAGATTTTCTACAAGGACTGGGGGCCGAAGAATGCTCAGCCCATCGTCTTTCATCATGGCTGGCCGCTCAGCGCCGATGACTGGGACACGCAGATGCTGTTCTTCCTGAGCAAAGGATTTCGCGTCATCGCCCACGACCGTCGCGGCCACGGACGTTCGGCGCAGGTGAGCGACGGGCACGACATGGACCATTATGCGGCCGATGCATCGGCTGTTGCCGAACATCTCGACCTGAAAAACGCCATCCATGTCGGGCATTCGACAGGCGGCGGACAGGTTGCCTGCTATGTCGCGAAATATGGTCAGCCGCAGGGACGTGTCGACAGGGCCGTTCTCATCAGCTCCGTACCGCCCTTAATGGTTCAGACGGATCGCAGTCCTGAAGGTGCACCGATCGCGGTCCTGAACGGACTGCGTGCGGGGCTGGCGGCCAGTCGCGCGCAGTTCTTTCTCGATGTGCCCACGGGTCCGTTCTACGGCTTCAATCGCTCCGGTGTAGAAATTTCCGAAGGGACGATCCGTAACTGGTGGCGTCAGGGCATGATGGGCAGCGCAAAGGCGCAATATGAAGGGATCAGGGCATTCTCCGAAACCGACCAGACAGAAGACCTGAAGGCCATCACAGTGCCGGTGCTCGTGCTGCAGGGTGATGACGATCAGGTCGTGCCCTACAGGAACGCCGCGATCCTTCAGGACAGGCTGCTGCAGAACAGCACACTGAAAATCTATCCCGGCTATCCGCATGGCATGCACACAACACATGCAGACATCATCAATGCCGATATTCTGGCGTTCATCACCGGATGAAGCGTGTACCGTAACGATCTGAATCCTGCCGCCTGACAGGTGAAGGTTTTGTCGCCTTACCTGTCTCGTGACTGTGATGAAACGTACCCGTCACTGCCGGCTTTCCGAACACGTCGCTGACACACATCATGCCCTGAAAGAGGCGAATACGCACAGCCAGCCAGCCCGCACAGGCCCCCCTTCGCGCCGTCACACGGAGCGCGCCTGTCCGGCGGGCCATGCCTGCATCCCGATCCGCGCGATTTCCAGCAGTCTCTCCCGCGACGCGCCGTCGCGGGCCTGCACCGCCATCCCACGCAGCAGCGAGCCATAGAACGCAGCCAGCGCCCCGATATCCGTACCGGCGGGCAGATCGCCGGTTTCCACACCCTTGCGGAGACGGTCCGCCATGGCATCCTCGGACCGGGTGCGATGGCTGGCCAGCAGGTCTCGCAAACGGGTCTGAGCGGGCGAGCACTGGGTCGCCGCCACCGAAATCATGCATCCCGCAGGCAGGTCATCGCGCGTGAACTCTGAGGCGGCCGCTGTCGTTAAATCCTGAAAAACGGTCCGCGTGTCGGCGTCTTCGTTCAGAATGGCAAAAAACCAGGCGCCGGCGACGCTCATATAGGTATCGATCGCCTCATGATAAAGCGCTTCCTTGCTGCCGAATGCATTGTAGAAACTCGACGCGCTGATCCCCATGGCCGCGATCAGGTCGTCGAAACTCGTTCCGTCATATCCCCGGTCCCAGAACAGCCGCATGGCCGCGCACAGAGCCTGTGTCCTGTCGAAAGACTGCGGCCGGCCGCGACCACGCCGCCCGCCATGCATTTTTTCTGGTGTCATCGCTCCATAAATCCTTGAACGCGGGAATACGCGCCTCATATGCTCCATGTTGGAGCGATCGCTCCACATTTTAACCCGTCGGTTTCCGCAAACCTGGCCTGAGGCACGCAGATGCTTCCCGGCCCGTACAGACAGGCATACATCAATGAACAGGCTTTCAGGAAAAGTCGCAATCGTGACCGGCGCCTCCAAAGGGATTGGCGCCGGCATTGCCAGAGCCCTCGCCACGGAAGGAGCCGCGGTCATCGTCAATTACGCGTCCAGCAAAGCGGGGGCTGACGCGGTGGTCACAGCAATCACGGACAGCGGCGGCAAAGCCCTCGCGGTTCAGGGGGACGTCTCGCGCAGGGCCGATGCCCAGGCCCTCGTCGACGCCGCGATCAGTCAGTTCGGGCGGCTGGACATTCTGGTCAACAATTCCGGCGTCTATGAATTCGCATCGATCGAAGAGATCACCGAAGAGCATTTCCACCGTCTCTTCGATGTCAATGTGCTTGGCACGCTGCTGACGACGCAGGCCGCGGTGAAGCATCTGGAAAGCGGTGGCAGCGTCATCAACATCAGCTCCGTAGTCTCGCGCGTCACGCCACCTAACTCCGCCGTCTACACGGGAACGAAGGGCGCAATCGACGCCATCACCGGTTCCCTCGCGCGCGAACTGGGGCCAAAGCAGATCCGGGTCAACGCGATCAATCCGGGCCTGATCGAAACCGAAGGCACCAGAGCCGCCAGTGTCGTCGGCTCGGAGATGGAGCAGGCCATCATCGCACAGACGCCGCTGGGGCGCAGCGGTCAGGTGCAGGATATCGCGCCGCTCGCAGTCTTCCTGGCATCCGATGACGCCCGCTGGCTGACCGGCGAAACGCTGATTGCTTCCGGCGGTCTGCGCTGATTTTCATCGAACATATCATGTGATTTCACCGGGTCGGAAATCTGCCGGTTTCTTCCTGGAAAGAGCTTCACGCCAGGCCGTTGAGAAAACAATAAAAGTTTCCGGGTGCCGCTTTTTTTTAAAAAGGCGGCGTCTCCTGAAGCTTTTTGAAAAAAGCTTCACCAAAAACTTCTTTATAATTTAAGGGGGGTTTCACGGAAGGCTTTTGAAACGGCCTCTTAACAGGCTAAAAGGGCGCGGCCCGTTCGCCTCTCCGCCAGCCACTTCACAACGGCAGAACAGTCTTGCTCAGTAAGCCGGGGTGCAGGGGCCTGCGGTTCCTGCCGGGTTTCAGGGCAGCGCCCTGAAAGCACCCTATCCGTTCCCCTCCGGCGGCAGCAGCCCGTGCTTCCGCAGATACGCCGTCGAAAAAGAACAGTGCGACACCACCGTCCGCCCCTCCGCCCGCGCCACCTCCAGCGCATGACGCACCAGCGCCGTCCCGACCCCCTGTCCACTCAGCGCCGAGGGCACATCCGTATGCAGGATGTCGAGAATCCTCTCCCCGCGCGCATAATCCAGCCACGCCGTATACCGGTCGATATGAACCTCAAACCGCCGCGCCGCCTTGTTGTCTGTGATCTGCATGGAACACAATCTTCTTATTCTGCCGCGAAACCGGCACAATGCCGGAAAGGCATAACGCCACATGACGGGAAAGGTTGGGAGCGTATTCTCCCGGCCGGGACAGAGACCCGTTTCACACTTTCGCGACAGATCAGCGACGAACTCCCGGAACCCCCCGTCCTGACGTGGACGCACAAACAAACTATTCCTGAAAATAACATTTATTTTTCAGCAGGTTATGTGTCCTGAAAACAGGAGGCAGAGCAGGGCTCTGCCCTGCACCCGGAAGGGGTCGCAGACCCCTTCACCCCTTTTATGGTTAACAAACCGGGATCAAAGGGATTGTGTCCCTTTGTGGGGCTCGGGGCAAAGCCCCGAAAATGTATTTGCAAAGCATACAAACACTATTTGCAGGGACAGATGTATCCCGATACCGCAATCATGAAGAACGCAAAACCCGCTGGCAGAATGAGGAAAATACCTTCCTCCCTCAGGCGTGTCATAAGCCCGTCAGAGTCCCGCGCGCGCCTGTCCGGCACGCAGGATGTTTTTATTTCGGAATAAATGCGTATCAATGAGGGGCTCATCGGAACGGAGAAGGGGAACACCTTCATTCCGATGTCGTGTCTGTCGCAGTATGGTGTCCAGGGGATCTGATGATCTGTCGAAAAAAAATCCGGCCGTTGCAATCTGCGTTTCTGTTCTTTCTGATGCTCGCATGTCCTGTCGCCAGCCAGATTCCGATGCATGAAATGGCGCACGCCCAGGGCCGCTCCGCAGCCACAGACATCACATCAGACCGCCCGGAGCCTCTGCAGATCAGCAAAGACGTCATGATGCCCACGCGGGACCATACGAAACTGGCAACGGATATCTATACGCCATCCTGTCCGTCCGGTGGCTGCCCGGTCCTTATGCACCGGACGCCCTATGACAAATCCGATCCGGCCGCTGTCGCGATCGCCCGGACCCTTGCGGCGCATGGATATGTCGTGGTCGTGCAGGATATGCGCGGAAGACATCACTCGGAAGGAGTTTTTGAGAAATATGACGATCAGGACGGACGTGATGGTTACGACGCCGTGGAATGGGCCGCGCGTCTTCCGCATACGGACGGCCAGGTCGGCATGTATGGCACTTCTTATGCCGCCCACACCCAGGCCGATATCTCCAAGCTGCACCCGCCGCATCTGCGCACGCTGGTCCTGAACATGGGCGGCATGTCGAACGCATGGGATCATTCCGTGCGCAACGACGGAGCATTCGAGATCGGACGGCAACTGTCCTGGGCATGGGAACAGATCATAGAAGACGCGAAAGATCCTGTTGTCAGAAAAGGTCTGCAGGAGGAGCGTCTGAATGACTGGTACACAGCATTACCGCTGAAACCGGGACTCAGCCCGCTGTCGCTGTCGCCGCATTACGAAAAATATTACCAGGAGGAGTCCACGTTATCCGATTACGGACCATACTGGACGCGCCTGTCCATGAACTGGGCGGATCATTACGCCGAAACATCCGATATCCCGATGCTCCAGATCGGCGGCTGGTACGACATCTATCTGCGCGGGACAATTCTGAACTGGCGCGGTCTGCGGAAGCTGAAAAAGGCAGACCAGCGACTTCTGATCGGTCCGTGGACGCATCATCGTGACAACAAAACCTATGCCGGAGACGTGGATTTCGGCCCCGATGCCGCAATAAACGATTTCGATATCGGTTTTCATCTTCGCTGGTTTGATCATTATCTGAAGCACATCAATAACGATATCGGCAGACAGGCTCCCGTCCGGTATTTCCTGATGGGCGGCGGCGACGGACATAAAACCGCCTCCGGACGTCTTCAGAATGGCGGGGTCTGGAAAGACGCGACCGACTGGCCTCCGCCGGAGGCGCAGCCTCTGGTTCTGTTTCTCGCCGATGACGGAAACCTGGCCGGACAGACCGGAACATCCGGAACAGACAGCTATATTTCCGATCCCGCGCATCCGGTGCCGACCATCGGCGGCAGCGTGTCGGCGCGTCTCAGGGACGGAGCCTATGATCAGCGTGAACGTCCTGACATGCCGGGCTCCCGGCCACCCTATCTGCCACTGGCCGCGCGCTCCGATGTCGTCGTCTATCAGACCGCGCCGCTGACGCATGACGTCACAGTCGCTGGCCCCATAAAGGTAAAACTGTTTGTATCCTCGACCGGTGTGGATACGGATTTCACAGCGAAACTGATCGACGTGTTTCCGCCGGACGCTGATTATCCCAATGGTTTTGCGATGAATATCGCTGATGGAATCCGCAGGATGCGGTACCGGAACGGATTGCTGAAGGCAAAGCTGATCCGGCCCGGCAAGATCTACGAAACAGAGATCGACCCTTTCGATACGGCAAACGTGTTTCGGGCAGGCCATCGCATCCGGCTGGACATATCAGGCAGTAACTTCCCCCGTTTCGATGTCAATCCGAATACGGGAGAACCGCTGGGCCGCAACAGAATGGCGATTGCGGTCAGAAACTCCGTCTATCGCGGCGCAGGACATGCCTCATCTGTCACGCTGTGGGTTATGCCTGAAAAATAAGGCGTTTATGTCTTTTGCAAACAGGAGACAAAGCAGGCTCTGCCCTGCACCCATTTAATTGAACAGACCGGGATCAAAGGGACTGTGTCCCTTTGTGGGGTTCGGGGCAAAGCCCTGAAAAGCCATCTCGTCTGTATTTGCAAAATATACAAACCCCAAACAAAGGGGGTAAAAAAGACATCATGTGCAGCACGTCTTCACGCGACGATCCTCTGCTCTGTCCCCATCGTGAAACACAACGCAGAAACCTTCCCGATTCTGAAAAATACCATATTCGTGACCTTTTCCATTCCGAAAACGAACTGAAAAGAGTCCGTAACTCTCCGGAATCCCTTCCGTCCCCATACCGGACCAACACCCTCCGACAGAAAAATATCCCCCACACCACAGCCCGGGACAGCTTCACTCCGGGATCACCACAGCCGGAGCCACCACCATGCCACCCCGCAGCCGCCCGCCAGTCATCCCCGGCCAGCTCCCTGCCCGAAGCCCCCGGAGCCACCCCGTCACCCACCACAGAAACAATCCGTGACCAGACCCGGAAACACCCCGACCCTTCTGGAAAACGGCAGCCCCTCTCAGCCCCGTTTCCCGAACAGAGTCAGCGGCGCCCCCACCAGAAAACTGATCGCCACCCCGACCGGCACCAGCCACGGAAACGCCACAGGCACGCCCCCCGGCCGCACAAACGCAATCACCAGCGCCACCCCGACAACGGTGGCGAAAAACGCCGCCATCGCCACCCGCTCCGTCGCCCGGCGCAGCACCATTCCCAGCAGAAACGCCCCCAGCAGCGCCCCGTAAGAATACCCCGCGATCTGAAACCCGAACACCAGCGCGGAATGAGACGATCCTGAAAAAGCGCAGGCCACAGCAATAAGCGCCACCGCCCAGCCCGCCGTTACCAGCCCCGAGGCCACCCGTCCCGCAGACCCGCCCCCCCCCAGCAGGTCGGAAAAAGTCGAGGCCGTCATCGCATTCAGCGCCGAAGACAGAGACCCCATCGTGGCGCTGATAATCCCAGCCACCAGCAGCCCCGACAGCCCGGCCGGCAGCTCATCGACAATATACCGGGGGAAAAGCCCGTCCGGCGTGACAAACCCCAGCGATGCCAGACTGCGCCCGTCATGCCGCGCCCACAGAAAAATCCCGACCAGCGAAAGCAGCCCGAACAGCAGCGTCACCACCACAGCACTGCCAACCATCGCCCGCTGCGCATCCCGCAACGACCGCGCCGCCAGCGCCCGCTGCACCATCAGCTGATCCGCCCCGTGCGACGCCATCGCCAGCACCGTCCCCCCGACCAGCGCCGTCAGTGGTGCATAAGGACTGGTCAGAACCGGAGCATGAACAGCAAAAGGCGACAGCAGTCCCGACTGCCCGATCGCGGCAGCCTGCTCCGGTGTAAGCTGCCGCCACAGCAGCACGGCGCAAAGCCCCGCCCCGAACGTATACAGCAGAAACTGCGCCGCATCCGACCACACCACCGCCCGCAGCCCGCCGGCAGCCGTATAAAGCGCTGTCAGCGCCGTCAGCCCGATCAGCACGGAAAGCGGCGAAAGCGGCATCCCCCGCGCCGCCAGCAGCGCGCAGATCGGAATGGTCGAGGCGAACAGCCGCACACTCTCCGCCAGCAGCCGCGTCACCAGAAACGTCACCGAAGCCAGCCGCTGCATCCGCCGCCCGAACCGCAGCGCCAGATACTGATAGGCACTCGTCAGATTGCCGCGCATATAAAGCGGCAGCAGAAACCGCGCCACGGCCAGCCGACCGAGCAGATACCCTCCGCCCAGCCCGACAAACACCATTCCCTGCTGATACGCGATGCCCGGCACACTGATCACCGTCAGCGTCGAGGTCTCGGTCGCCACGATCGACAGACAGATCGCCCAGCCCGGCAGATCATGATGCGCGTCCAGCACATCCTCCGCCGAACGCCGCCCCCGCGACCACGGCGCCGCCCCCGACAGATGCAGCGAGCCCAGCGTCAGAGCCACAAGCCAGAGCAGAATGACCGCAGGATCAGTCAGACCAGCCGTCACAGACCGCCACCCGTCTCACTGAAACGATTCATCATCCTCATGGGTCGCCCTGCATCCTGAAAAGTGACAGCCCACTTTGCCCGATCAGTCACGGAAGGGAAGCCCGTGCCCGAAACGCAGGAAGCAGACGCAGATAAAACAGCCGCAGATAACAGGGGGTGCCGTCAGCCGCCGCCCGGTCTATGCTGGCACACCCGGGTCCGCACCCGGCCACCTGTTTTGACGCGCATCTCCGCCCGCTCACGAGATGCCCTGCCGCGAGCATTCATGAGACCATCCTACCGTTACGATCCGCCTCCGAATTTCCCGCAGCCGCCAAAATCCCGCGGGATAAAAGTCGCCGTTCTGGCGGGACTGGCCGTGGTCTATATCGGCGGCTACTGGACCGTGAGTCACTGGCCGAAGAAGAAACTCCCGCCACAGATCGTGACAATCCCGGTCGATGTGGTGAAATGGCAGCAGCGCGTACCGCTCCCGCCGCCACTTCATCCGCACATGGAAACGCCGCAGCCGGTAATTATTCCACCACCGCGTCTGGTGATCCGGGGACATTAAACAGGCCTCTGCCTGAGCTCTGCCGGGTAAGATCCCGTTTGTTTAAAGTGTTATCTTTTGTGGGCAGGAAACAGGGCAGGGCTCTGCCCTGCACCCGGAAGGGATCGCAGATCCCTTCACCCTTCTTGAGATTAACAGGCCGGGATCAGATAGCCTTGTGAGGCCAGGGACAATCCATTCCGCATGGACTTCCGGTTAAGCCGGCTTCAGCCCAAGCTGTGCCCGCAAAGCAGGAGCCGTCGTCACGGCCTCAAATCCCGGATTGCCTGGCTGAAACAACTTCGCTGAAGACAGGCCACCTGTAACAACCGGCTCGAACCCCGCTTCCCGCGTCAGCCCGGAAACGGTCGCCAGCGCGGCCTGATCATCTCCGGCCAGCGGAATGGCAATGCGCGGCGTCTCATTCGCCTCAGCCCGCAGCGCCGTCATGGCGATGGAATTGAAGCCCCGCACAAGACGCGCCTGTGGGAAATAGCGCGCCGTTACCATCCCGGCTCCGTCACGGGCCGCCTCCGTGGCAATCGCGCCATCCCGCCATGAATAAGGGTTGGTTGCATCGAGCAGAATCTTACCACTGACGCTGCCGCCCAGGTCCCTGGCAACAGCGGGCAGGGCACCATAGGGAACCGCCAGCACAACAATATCCGCAAACGCGGCAGCTTCCTGCGGGGTCCCGGCACGGGCGCCGCCGCCCATACTGTCCGCGACGCTCTGTGCTTCCGAAAGAGTGCGGGCCGATAACATGACAGGATGCCGCCCCCCACGGAGCCAGAAACCCGCCAGAGTGCTGCCAACCTGCCCCGCTCCGATAAAGCCGAGTTTCAGTGGACCGACGACATCGTTTTCGGCGGAGCAGGCCGGACGCGACAGAAACGGAAGCGTGACGAACAGGGAGGTGAAGGCGAGGATCTGCCGGCGAGAGGGCATTCAGCTGTATCTCCAGAGAGCGGTCAGAGGGCCGTCCGGTCCTGAGACCGGGTCACTTTCAGGAAAGGGCAGGCGGTCCATGAGGGCAAGGGCATCAGCAGAAAGGGCTTCACGTTGCAGATCGAAGTCCTGATCAGGCGGATAAGCTCCGACGACAAGGAAATCTTCCGTCGAGCCTTCGTTTTTATGACCGGTTCCGGCAGGCAGAACAATGAGATCCCCCGCTTCGGCTTTCACCTCTTTTCCTCCCGGTCCGCCAATCGTGAGAATGGCCTGACCTTTTGCGATGCCAAGCACCTCATGAGCGGTGCTGTGGAAATGGTGGAAAGCATAGACACCCCAGCGCCAGCGCGGAGTCCAGCCATTCTGTGTCAGCAGTTCCTCAAAGGCAGCAGCTGGATCAAGGACATCAGGACCGATGACTCCCTTGTAATGGAGCACCGGGAGATGCGGGTTGTTCGGCACCCAGTCATGAGGCTGGAGCCGAAATGCGTTCGGAGTAATGTGGGCATGCGCTGTGGAAGCCATGGTTTTTCCCCCGGTGAGAGACAACCCGAGCGTCGCAAGCAACGCCAGGAACGTGCGGCGCTCAGCCTGCGGCGTATTGGCCGGACATCGTGATGGCATCATGCACATCCTTCTGTGTGGTGGTTTCCCCGTGTGCCGGCGTCAGTCTGGAATTGCAGTGTCTGAGAATGTACACCTCGTGCGGGGCGATGGTTCGCTGTTCACGGGGTATTGTTCGCCCCGGACCGCAGACCAGGCTTTGTCCCCGTAACTGACCTGTCAGCGCAATATCGGAAGGTATGGAGACTGATCGCACGAAACAATTTCATAAAATAAACCCGGGGACGAGTATTTATGGTCTCCGTCAGTCATCGTCCTGAAAATTCTCCGGACTGAACAGAAGTCAGAACGCTCTGTACAGCCGACAGGAATACAGCTTCGAAGCCGGCAGTTTCTGTGTCTCGCCAGCAGTGAAACATCAGAGTTGTGAAGGCGCTCTTCACTCATAAATGCCGATAGCAGGATTCTGGTATCTTGGCAGAATTTATATAATTATTTCATCAAAACGAATTTCCATAACAGGAAACTCTTTCACATGAGTGCGGTCCGGTCTGTTTCCGATTCTGCCTTATCTGACCAGGGTGTGGTCCACGACATGATTTTTCGTGAACGATCAGGATTTGTTACGGTCCCTGACTCCCGATCTTATGGCTTTGACCTCGCAATATCTTTCATACCGCTGCTCGATATGACATCGCTTTTTATGATTGCAGGGATGTTTCATAAAATATGCATGACATCCCGGAATAAACTCTGATTTCATCAGGGCATATCTCTGCTTCCACTGCGCTGCGCCTGCGTTTTCAAGTGAGTGGCGGTGCCGGATATCCGCAGACCGAAACATTTCCGGCATGAATGCAGGAAGGAACTTCGTGCCAATCATCATGCCGGCGCATGGGAAATTCCATATATGACCGTTTTTTCCGCATCCGATACACCGCTTCTGCTTTGCGGCCAACACGGATATTGTGAGTCGTTTCAGTAATCACAAATCCTGTTGCTCCCGCATGAAACAGGAACCGGACAGTTTTTAAGGACGTTCTGGTTGCTATGCAGCCTGGCCGGTATCCGTGTTCACCGGAAAAGGCGCTGTATGAGGAGATGAAGACAATGACAATTCCCGAAATCACACTCAGTGACGGAACGACTATTCCGGCGATAACTTTCGGTACATACAAGCTGAACGGCGCTGCGGGCGTGGCGAGTATGAAGAGCGCACTCGAAACAGGTTATGATGCGCTCGACAGTGCCTTTAATTATGAGAATGAAGGGGCAGTCGGACGTGCCGTCCGGGAAAGTGGTCGTCCGCGAGAGGGGATGCGGATCGCTTCCAAGCTGCCAGGACGGCATCATGCTTATAATGAAGCCATCGCGACCATTGAGGAATCTCTTTATCGGGCGCAGCTGGATTATTACGACCTGTATTATATTCACTGGCCAAATCCAAAAGAGAACCGGTACGTAGAAGCCTGGACAGCGCTGATCGAGGCTCAGAAGCGCGGTTATGTCCGGTCGATCGCAGTATGCAATTTTCTGCCCGGGCACCTTGAGCGTCTGAAGAGCGAAACCGATATTCTGCCGAGTATCAACCAGATCGAACTGCATCCGTATTTTCCACAGAACGAGATGCGGAAGTGGAACAAAGATCATGGCATCGTGACACAGTCATGGAGTCCGCTGGGGCGAGCCAATGATCTGCTGACAAACCCGGTTCTGGAGAAGATTTCGAAACGGATCGGGAAATCTGTCGGCCAGGTTATTCTGCGGTGGCATCATCAGCTCGGATGTGTGCCGATTCCTAAATCATCTTCCCGGGAAAGGCAGGTCGAAAATATATCGATTTTCGACTTTTCCCTGACAGATGATGACATGGCAGCTATTGCAACGCTGGCACGACCGAACGGACGCACCAAGAACCAGGATCCGGCAGTCTATGAGGAATTCTGACGACACTCTGTGCGGGTATTCCGGAATCTGCATGGAACAGAGATGTCAGAAGGTGGCCTGTTTTTAATAATTGTAGTCAGGGGCCTGTGGCTCCTGCTGCATCCGGCAAGACAAGGAAGACCAATACCCAAGGCGACAATGGAGACAGGGTCTGAAGCGTGTTCCGGAACAAAGATAATCACAGCAGCTTCTCTGACCTGATAATGCTCTGGTCAGGCAGACTGATCCATCATACTGCGGACCAGTTCGAGATCTGCGGGCTTGTCGACATCTACAGAAGCGCGGCCGTCCGGCATGAAGACGAATCGGGCTTTAGCGCCCGTCAGACTGGTGATGCGCGCGAGCAGAGTCTTCGTATCCAGCCGCCTCATCAGAAAGCGGAGAAGAATGACCGGACCCAGAAGCCAGCCCATACGAAGTGGTTTTTTGCGTTCCCGTTCGAGACGTTGCCAGAGCACAGCGACTCTGGCGGCTGCTGGCGTCCGGAACAGGAAGAGATTACAGCCGGAGAAGGCAATGTCCGAGAGACGGATAAAGGTCCGGGTTGTGTCGGGAATGTCGCGCTGGACGACAGCTTCTGTGGCGACGCCGACTGCGATGTCCGCGTTCCCCGCACCGGAGAGAAATGCCTCTGTCCAGGCAGGTTGCAGAAGCGGGTTATCGGCTGTCGTGACCAGAAGGGGGGTTCCATAGTGCTGAATGGCAGCAAGGACACTGGCGCTGGGGCCGAAGGCTGCGGCAAGTGTTTCCACCTCCGGAGGCAGGATACCGTTCAGGGCTTCGGGAGTTTCGATGCAGACAACAATGCGGCCAACGCCGGGAGTGGCACGCAGGCTGTCGATAACATGCCTGATCATCGGTTTGCCGGCGATCGGGAGCAGAGCTTTATGCGAGAGACCTGCCGCAACCGCCATAGGATCGGAAGCGCCTGCACGGGAACCGGCGAGGATAAGAGCCGTGAGAGCCTGCCTGCTCACGCGGCGTGCCTGTTGCCCTGCGCAACGGGATCGCTTCCGGGTCGTGCTCCGTCCGGACGGTCTTTGGGAGCGTGGCCGGTGAGGCGCATGACCCATGGGTAGCGCTGAGCCTGCTCAAGATCGTAACCAAGGTTAAAGACGGTCGGGCTGCGTTCGCGGCTACGCGCATCAACATAATATGTGCCCAGAGCGCGATCCACCACATAGCTGGTGATGCCGTAATTACCATCCTCATCATGGAAATGATGCAGGACGTGGCGGGCTTTCATACGCTGAATCCAGGCGGCACGAGGCTTATAATTCAGATGCTGGATACAGTGAAAAAATTCGTAGATGCACGTAATGATCACGCCGGCACAGAATGCTGTCGCGGCAGATCCCGGTCCACCGATCAGCCAGCCGACCGGAATGGTCACGGCACCGATGGTCGGCAACGTGGTCGCAGGTCCTCCGAACAGCACGTCGAGAAGATGCGGATCCTGATGATGATCAAAATGGATGCGCTTCCACAGCGCAGCGGTAAAGCGCCACTTATAGAGCAGATGACCATGCAGAACGTAGCGATGCAGCAGATACCAGACCACCGGGTAGATCAGTATCACAGCAAGAGCAGCAATGGCTGTCTGAAACCACCCCGCGAAGAAATGGACAGCCAGTCCGAAGCTGACAGCAATGAGAGCGAAATACAGCAGGATCGTCGGATAGGTGAGATAGGCGATCCAGAGCTGACGCAGATTCATCTTGCCAAGATCGAAGCTCCGCCCGGATCGGATGGTCGGGTTGCGCAGAGTGCCGCTCATTTATCCTCGTTCCTTAAAAGCGCAGTACCGGCAGCCAGAGTAAATATGATCAGCCCCGGAACGGTCGCAACCGGTGCCGGCAGGAGTCCTGCATTGCCCATCGCGCGAAACATGCCCTGCACGATGATAAAGAGCAAACCGGTGCCAAGACACCACACGGGCAGCCAGCTTCTGAGTCCCGTGCGGGGAGGGATATAGATCACCGGCATGGCGAGCAACAGCATGACAACGAGGGAAAGGGGACGAAGAAAGCGTTCAAATAATGAGGCACGCAGGTAACCTGGCGTGAGATTGGTGGCGATCCGTCCATGAAGAGCATCAAGAATCATGCCTGAAGACAGGGGAGACGAGTCAAGTGAAAGGCGGAGCATGTCTGCGGGGCCGAACGGATTGATCCAGCGGGCTTCGGGTGCCGTATCGTCTTCAGCGGTGGCGTTCAGGTCGGCGAATGAGACTGCGGTGCAACGGATATCGTGCAGGGTCCAGCCTTTCGTGCTGTTGTGGTCCGCATGATCGGCATGCAGGGTGCGCAGAAGACGACCCGAACTGTCCCGATCGTAAAGATCGATCTCCCAGGCCTCGTGTCCTGCATGAGTGACGTAGCCGACATGGGCGAGTTCGCTCGCCGTGGACTGGCTGGTGACGGGCATGCCACATGTGCTGGCCTGCCCGCGCGGGACGTGAAACCAGAAAGCATGCCCTTCTTCCGGGTGCGGATCGGTCCGGTTCCACCAGGATGCCAGAGCCAGTTCGGTCCGCGGAGTAATCTGATCCTCGAGAACGATACCGAGAAGGCCAATCGCGAGGGTGGCCGGCACGATAAGGCGCAGGAAACCGACGGGCGACAGACCGGAAGCACGCAGGATGGCGACTTCGCTGCTGATCGTCATCTGCGTGAGCATAAGCAACGCACCGATCAGCACGCTGAGCGGCAAAGCCGTCTGCATCATGGCAGGCAGATGAAGGATCATATAGGTCAGAACACCGGTAATCCCGAGATGGCGTCTCAGAATCGGTGTCATCTGATCCAGCAGAGCGAGAAGCTCCATGAGCGCGATCAGAATGCCGCAGCATATGGCAGTACGTGAGAACAGCGAAACCGAGAGGTAGCGCAGCAGAATATGCCTGGGGCCGTGCAGGACGGGCTGCTTTGTCATGCCGGTGTATTGTCCGGAATGCCGGCCCCCCGGGCGCCGGCAGCAGGGCTGATGTGACGAACGGGCAGAATTCTGGCGCGATACAGCAGAAGAAGCGTGCAGCCGGTACAGAACACGACAGTGGGCGGCCAGATCACGGTCAGGGCGGAGGCGCGGCCATTGGCGACGAGGCTTTCTCCGAGTTGAAGCAGGTGATCGTAAGTCAGCAGAATGGTAACGGCCAGGGCGAGGCCTGCGCTGCCTCGTTTTCGCTTTCCGATCACGGCGAGAGCGGTCGCAAGAACGGGGATGAAAGGGATGGACAGACTGCGCGCCAGGCGGAAGTTCAGCTCCGCGCGCATCGAAGGAATCGGGATCACGGTTTCCTGAGATTGCGCTGATGTTGCCTGTGACGGGTATTGCGGGGCCGCGCTGTCTGCTGCCGGGAGCTTGGTGTCTAGATGTCGTCCGTGTTTTCGGGCGTGAATCTGCCTGGCCAGCTCAGACGAGGTCAGTTCACGTTCATCATCACCGCGTTCGCGGAAGGCTGAGGCCCGGGCATGGCTGAGCAGACGCGTTGCGTGATCAAAGGTGGTGACGGTCGGGTCCATTTCAGGCCGGATGGTCAGAATTGCACCATCGGTCAGTTCGATCTGGACCTCGCCTTTCATCGGGCTGGACCGGATGGTGCCGGTGCGGGCCGTGATATCGCGTTCCCGGTCTTCTCCGAAGTCACGGATGAAGACACCGGTCAGATGAGATCCGCCCTGGTCAACGTGATCGGCGGTTAGCATAAGAGACGCCGAGGGGGTGGCGAACATCCCTGACTGCAGCACCGGAGACCATCCGGCGTGACTGGCGAGATAGAAACCCTGCCGGAACTGATAGCGGGCGTGAGGCTGAATGTATCCGTAAAGCAGCATGGACAGAAGGCCGATGGCGGCGCCGGCAACGGCGAAGGGGCGGCATATCCTGGCAAGGGAAACGCCGCTGCTCATCAGGGCATCGATCTCATCATTTTCGCTCATCCGCCGGATAACGGCGAAAACGGACACGCAGAGAGCGGCGGGGAGGGCCAGGCCCATGTAATGCGGCATCAGATCAGCCAGCAGCCGGATCAGCGTGAAGAAAGGGCTGGCTTCGGAAGCGAGGATATTCAGCAGCACAAGCAGGCGTTCAAGCAGCAGCGCGAGGAGAACGACTGACAGCGCTATGGTGAAAGGCGGAATCGTCTGACTGAGAAGGTAAGTATCCAGTGTCCCTGGTCGTGCCCAGTCGGGCAGCCGCGCGAGGGGCGGTATGTAATGTATTTCGCTTTGTGCCGGTCGGGAGGCGTTCACGTGACGTGGACCTTACACGTATTGCCTGGCTGAAATTCCTCTGGGGCGGATATCGCCGGGCGTGTGTATTCGCGGGTCAGGAAGTCATGGAGTGTGCCCTGTGTGTCGAGGCGGCGGGCACGAATGGTGATGTGCCAGATAGCCGGACCGGGGACTCGTCTGATTGTAATATGGTTCCAGCCAGCGGCGGTCTGCAGACATCCGGGACGGTGTGAGGCTGAGGTGACGCCGATGACCGGGATATCGGAGCCCGGCAGGGTGGAAAAGGTGCCTCTGTGGGAGTGACCGTGCAGAATCAGCTCTGCTCCGGCATCACGGACGGTTCGGGCGAAGTGGTCGATGTCGCGCAGCGCCTTGCGCCGGACGACCAGATCGTGGCGGGGCGGGTGATGAATCATGACCACGCGGCACAGGCCCTGCTTTCCGGTCCGGGTCAGGAGTTCAGCAAGTTTTACAGTCTGCACCTCACCCACCTCGCCGGAAGCGAAGAACGGCGGGGTCGGCACGGCGGAACTGACACCGATAAGAGCGATGTCTCCGACATGGGTCAGGGAGGGAGTTTCGGGGTCCGCCATTCCGCCATCAGGTGCCCAGAGACCGGGTCCTTCTTCCCAGGGAATACGGGTCAGCGCGTCATGATTACCGGGAATGACGGCACGGAGCATATCGAGCCGGCTCAGCCAGTTCCGGGCGGCACGGAATTCGCGCGGGGTCCCAAGATTGGTAAGGTCGCCGGTAATGGCAAGTGCATCGGGTTTATGGGCTTCGATGTCACGAAGAACTGCGCTGAGGGCTTTGCGGGTATGGATATGCCGCCGGCGAAAATGCCACGACAGAAGGCTGAGCGCACGTTTGCCGACAAGAGCGCGGAGGGATGGTTCTGCCCTCGTGGGGATGTGAAGGTCGGAGAGGTGGGCCAGAACGGCTGACAAGACAGTACTTCCTGACCTGCATCGGCAGATTTGTTATGAGAGTCCGTATCCTTTCGGAAGACAGACAAACCACTGGTCTGCCCCGATCTCCCTCAAATGACGTGACTGATCAAGTGCGCTGACTTCAATTCTGTTTTCAGAGTACAGCAGAGGCACCATGTTCCCCATTTCAGATCATTGGGAATAAAATCGCATGCCGCGGATGCGTTATCGTGAGACGGCGTCAGTGAATGGTATTCCGACCTGTAACGTCTCCTGCAACACGGGTTTCCGCAGGGCATGATCGCACAGACCTAGTACTGGCACAGTGCTTCTTCAGGTAATTTTCGGGAGATGACTGCGGAGGGAATGTGACAACACGTTCCGGTATGTCTATATGACGCGCGCCTCCTGAGGCGAGTCGTCCGGGCATTGATGCACGGCGATCCTGTCTGAGCCGTCGGTGACGGCTGCCCATGAACTGCGGATTGTCGAGTGCCTGCACGCCTTGCTCTGATTCATAATCCGCGTAGCCGTCGCAATCTGCATGATCCGGATGGTTTTGCAGCGCAGGCAAAAGCGCGTCTGGGCGCTTTTTTTATTTCCCCAAGTAATCGTCATGAACTGGCGGACGATATCAGGCAACTCGCTGAGCAGGACGTGCGGTTCATTGCCGTGAATGGCGGCGACGGAACAGTAAGCGATGTTCTGAGTGCGGTCCTGGCAAGTTATCCTGCTGACCGGTTGCCGGCTCTGGCTGTCCTGCCTTCAGGCAACACGAATCTGATTGCCAGCGATGTGGGTTGTCAGCTGCGGGGGCTGCAGGCGCTGACACAGTTGCAGGAGCGTGCGGCTACGGGGACGTTGATGGAAGGTGCGAGCTGGCGGCAGCCCGTTATCGTATCCTGGTCCGACCCTGGCCGGCTCCCGGTTGCGGGCATGTTCTGCGGACTGGCAGCGTTTACACGGGGAATTGAGCTTGCGCACAACCCGGCGATTCTGGACCGGTATTCTCACGACATGGCTGTCTTTGTGACAGTGTTATGGGCGATCCGGCAGCTTTTCCAGCGCGAAACGCGGCGTAAATGGCTTAATGGTACGCCGATGATCCTCAGCGTTGATCATGCCACACCCGATGCGCGGCCTCGTTTTCTGTTTCTCTGCACAGGCCTGCATCGCTTGTCGCGCGGAGTGTGGCCATTCTGGCAGGGTCACGAGCCCCAGGGCGGAATATCTTACCTTGATATTCTTGCTAACCCACCGGGACTGTTACGGAATCTGTTCTGCGTATTGCGGGGCCGCATCCCGGACCGTCTGCGTCAGTCTGCGGCTTACCGGAGTGGTATGGCCGGGGATATTCTGATTGAGACGAGAGATCATCTGGTAATAGACGGCGAGGAACTCGATCCCGGACCGGACGGGCGTATCCGGCTGGTGCAGGGACCGCGTATCGCCTTCATCCGATCCTGATGCGCGGGAGGCCAGCAGATACGATGAGCGTGCCGGATCAGGATAAAGCGGCGCTTCGGGCTGCCGGAGTTGTGGCGCAGACGATTGTGGATGAACTGACAACGCCCGTTCCGCAGGCCATTACATTTTTTGTCGAAACGATGGTCGGCGGGGCGAGGCCTCTTGGCGTGCTGTTCTATGGCTCGCTGGTGCGGACCATTGCCAGCGGGGCGGTAGCGGCAGATCCATTGCTGCTTGCTGAGGGTGTTCTCGATTTTTACGTGATCGTGGAGCGGCAGGCTGACTGGCCGCGCGGATGGCTGGCGCGTATGGCGAACACGATCCTGCCGCCGAATGTCGAATATCATGAACAGAAAGTGGCTGGCCAGATTCTGCGGGCGAAGGTTGCGATCCTGAGTCTCGCCCAGTTTCGGCGCATGACGAGACCGGGCAGTCGGGATACTTCGGTATGGTCCCGTTTTTCGCAGCCTGTGCGTCTTGTCTGGGTCCGTGACCCGGACGCCGCCGATGCGATTTTGCGTTGCATGATGCGCGCTGTTGGGACGGCAACGCTGTGGGCTGCCGGACTGGGGCCTGAGCATGGAACGTTCGACGTTTACTGGGACGTGTTGTACCGGAAAACATATGCCGCTGAGCTTCGGGTGGAAGCGAAGGATCGTTCACGGCAACTGGTCGAAGGATGGGAGTCACGTTTTCGGCGGATATTATCGGCGTCGTGGGTTGCCGGTGGCCTCCGCAACGCGGCTCAGGACGGTGAGACACTGATACCGGGCTTAACAGAGATGCAGCGAAAGGCCTCTCAGATCCGATGGAAAAAACAGACGCGATTCGGACGGCTGCTGAATGTGGCGCGGCTGATGAAGGCAGCCTTCACCTTTACGGGTGGAGCGCGTTACCTCGCATGGAAAATTGAACGGCATAGCGGAATCTCTGTCTCGCTGACCCCTTTTGCCGAGCGACATCCGCTGCTGTATGCGCCGGTAGTATTGTGGCGGCTGGCCAGAGCAGGGGTGTTTTCGCGCTGAGGGTGTGACAGCGGGCAATGTCTGGACTGTGCGTGATTTCGTTATAAGAGTGTAATTACTGCCGGTCATGACGACATTGGCTGTTCCAAACTGGAGATTTTTTTATGGCGCAATCAGCGCTCGTTCTCGGTGGTGGCATGGTAGGTGTCTGTACGGCATGGCACCTTCGTGACCGCGGTTATGATGTCACCCTGGTTGAGCGTGGGACTCCCGGGCGGGAGACCTCTTACGGTAATGCCGGTCTTATCCAGCGTGAGGCTGTCGAGCCCTATCCGTTTCCTCATGATGTCTTCAAACTGGCTCAGGTCGCGTTGCAGCGAGGGAATGACGTATCATATCGCCTGCGTGATGTGCTGGCCGTAGCGCCACGACTTGCGCAGTACTGGTGGAATTCATTCCCGTCACGCTATCAGATTTCGGTTGCGGGCTATGAAGCGCTGATCCGGCATTGCCTCACCGAACATGACCGGATGATTTCGGCGTCTGGTGCCGGCAATCTCGTTGGCCGCCATGGCTGGAAGCAGATTTTCCGCACAGTAAAGGGATTCGACGAAGGGACGGCAAAGGCCCTGGCGCTGACCCGCAGATTTGGGGTTGAAAGCCGGATTCTTGATTCCATGGAACTTGCACGGGAAGAACCTGCTCTTAAGCGTACGATGACGGGAGCGATCTATTGGGAATCTCCTTACAGCGTGAGTGATCCCGGAGGGCTTGTTGATCGGTATGTGGCGTCGTTCATTGCTGCGGGTGGGCAGATTCTGAAGGGAGACGCGCGCTCGCTCAGGATGGACGGGGCTGGCTGGTGCGTGGACACAGTGGATGGCACGGTATCTGGAGAGCAGGCGGTGATCGCGCTCGGTCCGTGGTCCGAGGTGGTGACGCGGATGCTCGGCTATCGACTGCCGCTGTTCGTGAAGCGTGGGTATCACCGGCACTTCGGCTGGAAAGGAACATTGAATACCCCGATGATCGACACCGAAGCAGGGGTGGCGATGCTGCCAATGGCTCTGGGGTTGAGAGTGACGACCGGAGCCGAATTTGCATTGCGGGATGCGCCGCTCTCCACGAAGCAGATGGATGGCAGCGAATGTCTGGCGCGGGAGATGCTTAATCTCGGGGATCCTGTGGAGCCGACTCCATGGCTTGGGAGCCGTCCGTGTACAGTGGATATGCTGCCGCTGGTCGGTCAGGCACCCTCCCATCGGGGATTATGGTTCCATTTTGGGCACGCTCATCAGGGATTCACGCTCGGCCCGACGACAGGACGGCTTTGTGCCGAACTGATGAATGGTGAGGCTCCTTATATTGATCCCTCACCATATCGGCCGTCGCGATTTGGCCGGGCAGCGCAGGCGTAAGGGTAAATTCCGGACATATGAAAAGGGACGCACAGATCGTGCGCCCCTTTTTATTTATTCCTGTTGGACCAGGTAAGCTGATTTATAGAAGTCAGTGACCGGTCATCTGCTGATGGAGTTGCGGGATTCAGATCGGAAGTGCTTCTGTCTTCAGACTGTTCACGGCGTCACTGAAGATTTCAATCGCACGATCAATCTGGTCCGGCGTGTGTGTCGCCATAACGGAGCAGCGCAGAAGCGGATGATGGTCAGGTGTTGCCGGAGGCAGGCTCAGATTAACATAAAGTCCGAGCGTCAGAAGGCGGTTCCAGAGTGCGATAGCCTCCGGAATAGTGTCCAGAACGACAGCGACAACCGGACTCACGGTTTTTCCCGTTGTCAGGCCAAGCGTATTCAGGCCGGCGTGGAACCGGGCCGCGTTGTCCATCAGGCGGCTACGGAGCTCCGGATGGGCCTGCATATCTTCCAGCGCTGCAATTGTCGCTGCAATGACCTCCGGTGGCAGGGAGGCGGTGAACATGTAAGGCCGGCAGTGAAGCCTTACGAGATTCAGTTCCGGATGGTTCGAAACGCAATAGCCGCCGACAGTTCCAAGACTTTTTGAAAAGGTCCCGACAATAAAGTCTACATCTTTTTCAACGCCGGCAGCTTCCGCGACGCCGCGGCCGGTTGGACCAAGCACGCCAAAGGAATGGGCTTCATCAACCAGCAGGGTGGCACCGGTCTCGCGTTTGACGGCTGCCATTTCTGCCATGGGTACGACATTGCCGGTCATGGAGTAGACACCTTCGACAACGACAAGTTTTGACCCCGGTGTCCCGTCGAGGCGGCGCAGGCGTTTGTGTAAATCTTCGGGGTCGTTGTGGCGAAAACGGATGACCTGGGCATGGCCGAGCCGGCTCGCATCATAGATGCTGGCGTGACTGTCTGCGTCGAGCAGCAGATAATCTTCCTTTCCGGCCAGGGTCGAAATCATTCCGAGATTAGCCTGATATCCGGTCGAAAAGACCATACAATGCGTCTGGCCGAAGAAATCAGCGATCCGGCGTTCAAGCTGCTGATGAAGGCTCTGAGTACCGTTGGCGATGCGTGACCCCGTCGTTCCAACGCCTCGCGCACGCACTGTTTCGCAGGCAGCCTCGATTGCGCGCGGAGACTGACTCAGGCCAAGATAATTATTAGTCCCGAACAGCAGGGTTTCACGGCCTTCAATGATTCCGGCCGTCGATGACAGCGGGCGCTCAATGATGACGTCGAAAGGGTTCCGACCACCGAGTGCTTTGAGTTCTTCCAGGCGATGTTCGATGCCGCGAAACTTGTCGAAGATGGTCATGCCGGGTCAGGTGCCCTTCTTCAGAGAGACAATGCATGAGGCAAGATCGTCGATGGTGCGGATCTCAGCCAGGCGATCGAGAGGAACAGAAACGTCCAGTTCGTCTTCGATTTCCATGACGAAATTCATTACGGCCAGCGAGTCGAAAGCAAGGTCTTCCACGATCTTGCTTGAACCGGTGATGTCACGAGGCACCTTGGGGTTAGCAAGGAGCTTGCTGATAATCAGGGTCGAAACATCCTGAACCGTTTCACTCATCGGGACACCTTACATTGAATTAACAGAACGTTCTGTCTGCAGTGCGAGACGCCGAACGGGCGCGGTTATGACGGAAAAGGCCGGCGGTCGCCAGCGAAATGTCACGATGAAACGGGGACGCATGCCTCCTGCACCGGTCGCGAGGAGCAGTGCAGGCAGCTATCAGGCCGCGTCGGCGGTTTCCGAAACCGCACTGAATGCGCCCGAAAGCAGCATGGCCTTCGCTTTGGCGCGTGTCAGTTTTCCGGAAGATGTCTGTGGCAGGGAATGTGGAGGCACCAGTACCACCTGAACTTCCACACCGTGCAGGCGTCGGAACAGGCTGACGACCTGCTGGCTCAGCATGGTACGGGCTTCGGGTGTGGAAGCACGGCATTGCACGAGAGCGATGATTTTTTCATGCTCATTCTCCTCGACCGAGAATACCGCGACATCGCGACTGCGGAGCGTATCGATCTCTGTTTCAGCGCACCATTCAAGATCCTGGGGCCAGATATTCCGGCCATTGATGATGATAAGGTCTTTGGCGCGTCCGGTGACAACAATCTGACCGTCCGCCATATACCCGAGGTCGCCGGTGTTCAGCCAGCCATTGTGGCTGAGGGCTTCGGCACTCTCGACCGGCAGGCGGAAATAGCCGCTCATCAGACTCGGGCCGCGGACATAAATAGTACCGATCTGCCGGTCATCAAGCGTGTTGCCGTTCGGACCGCGAACTTCAATTTCGTGACCGGGAAGAACACGACCGCACAGGACGAAGGTACGAAGGGAATGCGACGGATCATTGCTCGGAAGAGCGACACCGTCTGTTTCGAGATGTCGGAGGTCGACTGTATCAGTGCGGATGCCCTGCCCCAGGGGAGCAAAGCTGATCGCAAGCGTGGCTTCCGCCATGCCATAGCTGGCGACAAAAGCACGGGCGTCAAAGCCGACAGAGGCAAAGCGTTCCGCGAACTCTTCAAGAATGTGGGGACGAATCATGTCGCCGCCGATACCGGCCACCCGCCAGCAGGAAAGGTCGACCCCGGCAGAGCCGGAACGACGGGCGCAGAGCTCGTAACCAAATGACGGACTGTAAGAGATTGTGCCACGGTTGCGCGAAATCAGATCCAGCCAGACATGGGGGCGACGGGCGAATTCGCGTGTTGGCAGCAGATCAACCGTGAGCTGACATGTCATGGGAGTCAGGAAAAAACCGACAAGTCCCATGTCGTGATAAAGAGGCAGCCATGAGACACAACGATCACCGGTTTCACGCACCTGCAGACCGTCATGCGCAATGGAATGGGCGTTAGCCATCCCTGACCGCTGTGTGACACAGATACCTTTCGGAAAACGCGTACTGCCTGATGAGAACTGAAGATAAGAGAGGGCGTCCGGCGCTATTTTCGGCAATGGTCGATGTGGTGCCGGATAATCCATGAGTTGTGCCGGAGAGCCACCGAATTTCAGATCAAATCCGGCCGTGATCTCATCAGTCCAGCCGGCGATGAGATCGGGAACGATCACAGCAGATGCGTCAGAGTTTTCGATCATGCCACGAATGGTGGCGAGATAGGCCTCCCGGCCGCCGAATGCGACCGGTAGCGGCATGGGAGTCGCGACGAGTCCGGCATACTGGCAGCCGAAGAAGATGCGCGCGAAATCGCCGTCACTTTCGGCGATGAGGCCCACACGGTCGCCGGGCTTCAGCCCGAGAGCCAGCAGGCGAAGAGCCATCTCCCGGGCCTGCTCCCGCAGGACGGCATAAGGCAGGGCTTCGAGCAGAACACCACGTCCGGAATAGATATTGAAGCCGGCTGTTCCCTGAGCCGCGTAATCAAGCGCTTCGGTGAATGTGGCGAAATCACCGTAACGCCGCTTCTGTCCTGATGGGCTTGGTACAGGAGACAGAGTCGTGTCCTGGAAGCCGGCGGGGGCGGACGCGTTTTCAATACGGGATATGACAGTCATTCAGCTGGCCATTCTCAGGTAATCGACAATTGCATCGGCTCCGACAGGAGCGGTCGGTGTGTCGCCGTTCAGGTCGAACGTGTCGCGTATATAGTCTTTCTGGCGATTTAGAAAATCGGCCTGGGTTTCAAATGCCCGGTCAATGACGTCTCCGATCCCATCCGTGCTCTTTTCGACCTGACCGAGAGTCCAGAATCTGTAGTTCGGATCGTCCTGCCAGGCGACATCATGGGCGTTAAGAAAAACACAGGGGCGTGGTTTGACAAGAAATTCGGCGACCTGCGAACTGACATCGCCGAGATAGAGGTCAGAGCCCATCGTATAAGTCATATCGAGGCTTCGTGTGCTGCCAGTATCGATCAGCATGTGTTCGTGATGACCATAGGCCCGTTGAATCTGTTCGATTTCTTTGCGGCGTGTGTCGAACAACCGGTAATGCGGTGCGAAGACAAGGTTGTAGCGGTCCTGTTTCGAGAAATGATTCAGGACTTCCAGACCGAAGCGTGGCCATGAGGAAAGACTGCGGCTGAAATGAGGATTGTAGAGTACGGTCGGCCGGTCATTCCGGAACAACTTTGACCGGGTGGGCTGGAGCCGATGCACCATGTCGAACTTGGCATAAACGCCGGTTTTATAATGTCCTGGCCGGATTGATCCGTCTGCCAGCAGGCGTTGTTCGAGTTTGCGTCCGGCCATCAGAACATAATCGAACAGCCGAACGTCGCGGGCGAATCCGATTGCGCGGTCTCCGGCGCCATGGCGTGTCCAGACCATGCGCGGAGTGCGTACGCCGAACTTGCGGAGATAAAGGGATGTCCGTTCGGGAACAACAATACTCTGAAATGTAGAGAAATAATTCTTGTTGTAAAGGAGACTCGCGACTTTCGAAACAACTGTATGTCCGTGCCGTTCAACTTGCCGCCGAATCATTTTTGGCAGTGCGAGCAGATCGAAGCTGACCTGTGACTCCGGATAAAACGAAGCCAGATACTTTGCGTAGTTAAGATGTTCCTCTGTTGCGCACGCAATATGGACCTCGACATCCGGATGACGTCGGGCAGCTTCCATCGCGATCGGCAATGAGTGGAGCGTCTGGTGGGGCTGGGCGATATAGGGAAAAAGGATACGCATCAGAGAGTTACGCATTATTCCATAGTAAGGTCGGCCGTTGGGGAAGACGCGGTGTCTTTCATCCGCAGGACGAAACCCAGTTGCATCAGAACAAGAAATACGGTCGCAGCAAGTATAGCTGGCCCCGCTCCATCCAGACCGTACCAGTCAAGTGTAACAACGAGAAGTGGCAGATATAACAATGCATCCACGCTTCTGGCGACGATCACGGCCCTGAGTCGCCGCATGGTAAACAGCAGCGGCTCAAGAGGCAGCCCCCATATGGCAACGACTTCAGCCGCAAGCAACCACAGGGTTACCGGAAGTGCTTCTGTTCCGTGAGGTCCGATGACCAGTCTCAGGATGGTACCGCCGAGAAACCAGGCGAGAACGAGAAGTGCGCTGCCGATACCGCCGGCCGCCAGCGCGGCACGGAAAGCGAGGATACGCAAATTCCGGTTGTCCCGGTTGTTTCGGAGCCGGGTCATCTCCGGATAAAGCGTGGATTGTACAAGAGTTGCCGGCTTTGCGATCCCTGCTGCAATCTGGCTTCCAATCCGGTAATAACTGGCAGCGACAGGGCCGAGCATGCCGCCAATGATGAGTGTGCCGATATGGCTGAACGCAAGTGTTAAGGTGGTATTAATGTTTGTGCTGATGGCGAATTGCCAGATGCCTGGAAAGGTTTTTGTAATTCCTTTGTGAAACAGGTCGTTACGCAAAGTGATGTTGTTCGTCAGGATTCCGGACAGCAGATGTGCTCTTGCGAGTTGCTGTAGTGCGAACAGGTTGAGAATCGCGGCAGCAATAATGTCGGCGCTTATCCATACAATTGTCATGGCGAGCAGGCTGCAGTGAGTCGCCCACAGGAGAAGGGTTCCGATCAGCCGCACCATCGTGGCCACGATACTCTGAGCTGAAATGAGCTTATACTGATTGAGCAGCCGAAGAATTCCGGTTGGCGTAGCAGACGCCATAAATGGAATTGATACACAATAAAGCGGGCCAAGTGTGGAAAGGCTGGCGGGCCATCCGAGCCAGGAGCGCCCCAGACAGGTAAAAGCGATACCGATCCCCATACCGGCAATGCCGCTGATGGCGTCCAGCACAAAGCTGAAGCGGATGATTCGGTGAAATCCGGATTTGTCTCCGGCGTCCAGCGCATCACTGCCGAAGTTCAGGACGGTCTGCCACGACTGGAAGGTCACGATATCGGCCACTGTGCGGGCGAACGCGTAAAGCATGACGACAAGCCCAAAATCATAGGTGCCGAGAATACGGACGGCGAGCGCCGTATGGAGGAGCGCCATAGGAGCGTTAAGAGCTCTTCCGATCATCAGCGTGCTGACGTTTTTTACAATTCGCTTTTGGGGGGTGGCGGTCTGCCGGGGAGATTCCTCCACTGAAGCCGAGAGGTTTTCCGGAGTGCTGGCGCGGATTCTGAGCATAGACCGGGGTATGTTCGATTCCTTCGCGGGGTGCAACGGCGATCAGATTCTCTTTTTTATTCGGGATTTTGGCGGATTTCCGCCACCCGATCGCAGGGCCGGAAATTTTTATGACGTTTTTATCGAACATGGTGTTGACGGTGTGTGTGTAGGGGTCTTATACCCCGCTTCACCGCAGCGGCGGGGCTCTTGAAAAGCTCTTCCGGT